>Ga0182231_1000011_pt1 | contig 82669 bp, 118 predicted proteins | sample G6R1MG_29_FD_129667 | JGI IMG/M metagenome (GOLD analysis project Ga0182231, IMG submission 129667) | Miscanthus phyllosphere microbial communities from Michigan, USA - G6R2_NF_07NOV2016_LD1 MG | ecosystem: Host-associated > Plants > Phyllosphere > Phylloplane/Leaf | place: USA: Michigan...
AAGGTGCCGGTGCCGGTGCGGTCCTCGCGCGGCGTCGGATCGGCCTCGTGCTTGTCGACCAGCTCCTGCAGCAGGCTGAGGTACTGCAGCTCCTCGTGGTAGGCCTCGTTGCCGTTGCGCATCATCGGCGCGCTGACCTGCAGGATCGAGCTGTTGCCGCCGAACGGCGTGACGGTGCCGTTGTTCGGGTCGACGACGGTGGTGCCGTTGCACACGATCAGATCATAGCCCATCACAGCGGCCTCCCGGTGAAGTAGCCCGGCCGCGGCGGCCGGCGGCGCGACAGCGGGAACGAGCACAGGTACAGCCACGGCCCGTCGCGGTAGGTGGCCATGTCGTGTGTGCCGGCCTCGAAGGCGCGGCGCGCCGCGATGACGCCCTCGTCGGCGTTGTTCCAGCCATGCTCGGTGACGCGGCGGGCGGCGGTGATGTAGACCTCCAGCTCGGCGCGGGTGATCGCGCCGCTGGTCTCGTTGAGCACCTGCGCACGGTAGCGGTTCACGACCGCCTTGACCTCGGCCATGGTGGCGCCGACGGACTTGGCGATGCGGATGGCAGAGAAGCGCTTCGGATTGGCGTCCAGGGCGCGGAGGATTTCGGCCTCGATTTCGGGGGTAACGCTCACAGAAGTCTCCTTTAACTGATCTGCGCATATACGTAGATCAGATCATCGCAAGCGGCCGTGTCAAGACTACCCGGTACTCTCGACATCCCACACCTGATCGGCGATCTCGGCGCCGCGGTGCGTGACCAAGATGATCTGCGAGAGGTGCTGCTTCAAGGAGACCAGCGCCTCCAGCGTCGCACGGCGGCGGGCGGCGTCCATGTCGCCGTCGATCTCGTCGGCGAGGAACACCGGGAAGACGTGCCCGACCAGCGCCTGGCCCATCGCCACGCGCAGCGCGAGGTTGGCGACCGTCTTGCCCGCGCCCGACAGCGTCTCGATGCGCTGGTTACCGACCGTGATCTGCATGTCATCGTCCAGCACGAGGCTGGTCAGCTTGCCGGCCGACATGTCGCGGATCAGGGCGCTCGCGATCCGGCTGATCTTGGGGGCGAGCAGCGCCTTGACCGTGGCGCGCGCGTCCGCCAGCCCCGATGCGCCCTTGCCATATTCCTCGGCCATCGTCGCTGCCTCGGCGATCTTCGACTGCGTCGCCTTGAACGCCGCGTCCTCCGCCACCCACGATGCCAGCTCGGCCTCGTAGACCTCGGTGCTGCGCAGCCGATCGGCAACGTCGTCAATCTCGCCCTGCGACGGTGCTGGCTCGAGTGCCGCGATCTCCTTCTCGACCGCGGCGTTGCTCGCCAGCGCGGAGGCGTGCGCAGCGGCGCTCGCGTCGTAGCTCTCCCAGTGGTGGAACAGGCGGCGCAGGTTGGCCAGCTCGCCGGCCTTGTCCGCGCCGAGCAGCGGCAGCTTGGCCAGCTCGATCTCCGCCTCCAGCGCGGCGCGGGCGTGGCTGATCTCGGTCGGCGTCAGGTCCAGCCCTTCGGGCAGCGCCGGGCCGTCGTCGGGCCACGCGCGTAGGCGCTTCTCTTCGACCTGCAGTCGGATCATCGGCCAGTCCGGCTCTGGCGGCGCTTCGCCGGTCGGGCGGAAGGTGTGATGGCACTCGGGGCACGTCACCGGCTCGGAGGCGGTGTACGCGCACACGGCGCGGTGCTGGGTGAAGCCGCGCTCGACCTCGTCGGCGGTGAGAGTCGGGCGATCGCCGCGGTCGGCGAGCTGCTGGCGCACGGCGCGCCGCGCGGCGGCCGCTTCGAGCTGCTCGACGGAGTAGTGAGCGCCCACCGAGGCCTCGGCCAGCCCCGCCCGGCGCCGCTGCAGCTCGCGCTGCTGGTCGACGTAGGCCTCCAGCTGCGCCACAGCCTCGCTGGAGGGCCTGTCGCCCGTTGGGGCCACCGGAGGCTCCACGACGCGCAGCCGTGCGGTGAGGGCCGCGTGCTGGTCGCGCAGCGCACGCTGGGCGGCGAGCACCGCCCGCAGCCGGTCGCTGGTGTCGGAGTGAGGCGACACCGGCTTGTTGCCGGGCGCGCGCAGCGTCTTGGCCAGCGCCTCGGCCTCGCGGCGGTAGCCCTTGGCCTCGTCGCGGCACGCCTTCTCGGCGGCCTCGGCGTCGGTCAGGCGCGCGACCTTGTCGATGATCGCCTTGCGCTCCGCCGGCCGCATCGCGCCGAGCCGGTTGACCTCACCCTGGACAGCGGCGTTGCACAGGTCGAAGACGTCGAGACCGTAGCCCATCGCCGCGGTGATGTAGGCGGTGCATTGCTCGGCGCCCTTGGCGACGATGGCCCCCGAGCCGTCCTTCACCCACTCCGCCTTGCCGCGGCTGATCTCGTACGGCGCGCCGCGGATCAGGAAGCGGCCGGTCGCCGCCGCGTTGGCGTAGTCGGATGCAGCACCACGCAGCGCGGCCTTTCCGTAGAGGAGCCAGCGGGTTGCCTCGATCGACGAGAACGACTTGCCCGAGCCGTTCCCTCCCACCACGGCGGTGATGCCGGTTTGTGGTTGATAATCTGTGGAGAGCGAGGCACCGCTCTTCTCGAAGATGGCCGAGGCCGTGAGTCGTTGGATCATGCCGTTTCCCTTCAGAAGTCATGGTATTTATTCCAGCGATTTTTCCAAGAGTACAAGGTAAAAATAGGAAAATAGCATGCGGTCCAGCATCGAGTCCTTCTTCCGCGACACCATCCTCGTCCACGAGAGCAAGAAGCACTCGCTCGACCCGCGCGACACCGGCAATTTCCTCGACGGTCGGCTGGTCGGGTCGAAGTACGGCGTCACCGGCGCCGCGCTTGCGGCCCATCGCGGCGTGCCGCGCAGCTCGATCACGATGCCGGTGATGGCCAAGCTGACGGAGGCCGAGGCCATCCAGCTCGGCCTCAAGGGCTACTACCGCGTCAACGGCCTCGACAAGCTACCGTGGGACGAGGTCATGGCCAGCGTGGTCGACCTCGGCTTCAACGCCGGCCCCAAGCGCGCGGTGAAGGAGTTGCAGGAGATGCTGGGCGTCCGCCCCGACGGCGACGCCGGCCTCGTCACGAAGACGGCCTACGAGCAGTGGCGATCTAAGCTCACGCCGGCCGAGGCGATGGGTGCGTGGACCGCCGCGCGCGTGCGTTTCTACAAGAGCCTCAACCGTCCCGAGTATATCAAGGGCTGGACCAACCGCGCCAACAGCTTCCTGCCGGGCGGCGCGTGGTGGAAGGCGAACGTGTGACCGGCACCCAAGTTCTTTTGGCCCTGCGGCTGGTCGAGATCAGCTACATGATGGTGTGCCTGTTCTGGATTGTCGGCTCTCCTTATTCGCGGTTGCGCACGTTGCGGCTGTGGGCGTGCTATGTCCTTATCATATTTAATCTCGCCGCGATCGTTGTAGCGGTTGCGTGGTTGAAGGTGGACCTATGGTGACCCCCCTCGACATCCTCGGCAAGGGCCGCTTCCGCTGGACCGTTCTGGCCTTCATCTTCGCGTGGCTGCTCGTCAGCGGCCTCGTGGTGTGGCAGCTGTACGAGACGACGCCGGCGCGCTGGTGCGCGGTCGCGCTGCAGGGCAGCCCGGAGGTTACCACCGGGTGCTACTCGGTCCTGCTCAAGCTGCTCGACATCAAGGACCACGCGGTCCTGTACCTGATGATCATCCTCGGCATCACCACGATGTCGCTCACCGTGATCGCGCTGGGCGTGGGGATCAAGGCGTCCGCCCCCGGCGGCACCAGCGTCGATATTGGCGCCGAGAACACCCAGATCACCACCCCCAACGCCTCGGTCACCGTGCCGACGCCTCCCACGGAGAACCAAGCATGACGCTCCCCTCATTCCTGACCGGCCGCCTGTGGAAGGTCGCCACCGCGGGCGCGGCCGTCATCGCCGCCGTGCTCATGGTCATGCTGGGCGTCAGCTACATGCAGAACCGCGACCTCACCGCCCAGCGCCAGGCGCTGTCGTCGGCGATCAACGACCCCGTCACCGGCTACGTCGCGCAGCTCGCGCAGGCCCGCACCAACGTCAAGACGCTGGAGGTCCGCGTGGCCCAGCAGAACGAGGCGATCGACAAGCTGTCGGCCGAGAGCGCCGCGCGGCTCGCCACGTCGCGGCGCGAGCTGGCGGCGGCGCAGGCTCAGACGCGCACGATGGAACGTAAGTTAGCCGGTTTTCTCGCAACTAAGCCGCAGGGGGCTACCCTTGAAGCTCGTGTTCGGGATATCGACGATCGCGCCATGAAGGAGTTCCTGCCGTGAAGTTTCTGCTGCTTCTCCCCCTGATGGCGCTGACGGCGTGCATGGGCGGCGCGCGCGTCGCGCCCGAGCCGATCGTCGTCGTGAAGGAGACCAAGGTTCCTGTCGCCACCGGCTGCGTGCCGAGCAACTACGTCTTCGCCGATCCCGATTATGTCGACACCGACAACGCCCTGCGCACCGCGGCCGACGCCGCCGAGCGCCTCCAGCTCCTGTGGGGTGGTCGCGCGCAGCGCATCGCTCGGGATCGGGAGAAGGAGATCGTGGTTCGGGGGTGCCCGCGGGCGGACGAACGGTAATGGCTGACCCGGTTGTGGATCAGGTGGCCCGCGACAAGGCGGGCGACGCGGTGCATGACATCCGCAATTTCCGTGCTGTGACGGAGGGTGAGTTTCGTCTGATCCACAACAAGATCGACACCACCCACACCGAGACCAACGGGAAGATCGACAAGCTCGAGTCCGGCCTCAAGTGGGCCGGCGGGTTGGTGGTCAGCCTCATCCTGTCGGTGCTGGGCTGGGCCGTGCTCCAGCAGATCAACGCCAACGAGGCGCAGAAGAAGGACATGGCCCAGCAGATCCAGCTGCTGCAGTCCCAAGAGCGCGCCCGTGTCGAGGCGCGCTCCGAGATCCTGTCGCGGCTACCGCCCGGTACTCCCGAACCCGCCGAACCCACGGGCGGTCGCTGACAGGTCTTCGACCACCTCGATCGTGGCGGGGCGGTAGACCGGCGCGAACACCAGCTGCGCGATGCGGTCGCCGACCTTGACGTCGAAGATATACCCGCCGAGGTTGGTGAGGATCACCATCACCTCGCCGCGGTAGTCGCAGTCAATCGTCCCGATCCCATTGGTCACGAACACGCCGTGCTTCGCTGCTAGTCCACTTCGGCTGCGAACCTGCATCTCGTAGCCCGCCGGCACCTCGAACGCGAGGCCGGTGTGCAGCGCCACGCTGCGGCCGCTGGGCAGGCTGAACGCCTCGGCCGACTGGATGTCCATCCCGGCGGCCCCCTCGCTCTGATAGCGCGGCGTCGTCACTGCCTCGGGGCAGTTCGGCAGGCGCTGGATCTTGAGCGGCGGAATGGTGGTGTGCATAGGTCTTCTCCAACCATGACGTGCCTGCAAAGACGGCCGTCCGCAGCGATCGCGGGTGGCCTACGCCCAGGCACAAGGCGTATTGGTTGACATCGAACGGTCGATGCGAGCTGATGCGGATCACGCGCTCGCGCGGCGTGTTAGGGTGCAGCTTTAGATATCGGCTATCCGAGTGCCCGACGTGGCTGCAGTGAATGCAGGCCGGCACGCCAAGGCGGCGTGCCACGTCGTAGAGCTTGACTGCAACCTCAGCGCTGTTCCTCGGCGGCTGGGGCATTGATCGACATCCTTTCCTCGATGAACCCGCGGACCTGCGGGTGCAGGTCGGCGATGGCGTTTCGCACGATACGAGGAAAGTCGAAAGTCTCGAGTGACTGGGTAAGATCAACACCCTCTTCCTCGACCTCGGGGCGCACGCGCTTGTGGGTGAGGCCCAAGCAGTCGATCTCAGGCTCATCCTCGCCCGGCGCCAGCAGCACCCGCACGACCTTGTCGTGGAGGTCGTCGCGCGCCAGCGCCTCGGCCAGCGTCAGGGTGACGTAGAGCCGGCCATCGGGGTCTTCGCCGTGGGTGTAGGGCTGCATCGACCCGACGCAGTTCACCTCGCCGTAGCGACCGGGGACATGATAATGTCCCGACCACAGTCCGACCCCATCGCCAAAGACTTCCCGCAGCAGCGCGGCGGGCGCGAGGTGATCGTCCTTTCCATCGAAGACGGAGAGATCCCAGTGGCCGATCGCATGCTCAACGCCGATGACGTGAGCAACATCTTGAACTTGTTCATCAGCACGGCGGTCCCACTCCCACGGAAAGAAGGCCAACCCGGCGACCGCGTGTGGCGCGTCGAGGACCAGCAGGTTGTCGAGCCGCCCTTGGGCGATCTCGCGGAAGGTGTGCCACGCCCCCACCACGGTCAGGTTGCGCGGCTTGTCGTGGTTCCCCGCCATCGCGACGAACAGGACGTCGGGGTTGCGCTCGGCGGCGCCCAGCATGGCGCGCGCGGCGGCGACGACGACGCCCTTCGACACGAACGGCGTGTCGAAGAGGTCGCCGACCATGACGACGATGTCGGCGTCCTCGTCCAGCTCGCGCTCGAACTGCAGCGCCTGCGACAGCTCGCGCTCGCCGCGGCGGTGCCGTGGCACGCCCTGCTCCTCGCCGAACGCCTTGCCGAGGTGGGGGTCGCCGATCAGGTGGACGCGGCGGCCATCGGACATCGTGAACGTCATGGATGCTCCTGAAAAGAGGAGGGGGCCTAGAAGGCCCCCTCGGTAGATCAGCCGGTGATCGCGCCGGGCCGGACCTTGCGGACCTTGCCGTCGGCGTCCTTGGTGATCACGAACTGGCCCTCGTAGCCGGTCACCTCGGCGTCCTTGACGCTGACGCGCGTCGGGCCGGCGAGGAACGACACCTTGGTGCCGAGGGCGATATCGGTCGGGGTCTTGGAAGCCACTGTAGTTCTCCTGCGCTGGTTGATGGTGCGCTGTCAGGTTCAATAAGACCTAGAACAAGTAGGTCAAGAGGGAATATGCAGCCGCGCCCACAATCAAGGTCCACGCGGCGCCGGCCATGGCCGTGTTCCAGCCGGTCTGCTGGCCCTCGCGACGCGCCTCGTCGATGTCGAACTCGATCTGCTCGGACTGGACCAGTCGGGCGTTGCGGGCACCGTCGGCGTAGCCGCGGTCGTATTCCTTGCGCAGGATGCCGCCGCCCGCGCCGCCGACGCTGTCCTGATTGAACTCGGACAGCATCGCGCCGCCGATCCGCACCGCATCGGCCATCGACATGAAGGGGTGCCCGTCCGGCGTCGGCTCGTCGCGCGCGGTGCCCGGCCACGCCACGCCGTAGCCGCGAAAGGCATCGCGCAGACGCGCCTCGAAATAGGCCCGGCTCATGCCACCACCTCCGCCAGCACGTGACCGCGCTTGGCGTGGAAGAGGCAATCGATCTGCCACGCGACGTCGTGCAGCGAGTTGTGCTTCTTGCCGTTGGCGGGGAAGGGCACCTCGTCCTCGATCGTGGTGCGGCCGATCGCGCCGCGCAGGCCGGCGATGTAGCTGTGCATGTCGAGGTAGTTGTGGTGCGCGAACGGGAACTCGATGTCCAGCTCCAGCATCTGGCTCTCGATCATGGGCCAGTCGAACTTGAGCGGCTTGGCCACGAAGGTGTAGCCGCCGAACGGCGCGTCCTTGCAGCAGAAGTCGGCGAACGCCTGGAACACCGCGCGCGCCGGCTGCTGCCGGCCGATGATGTCGGCGAAGACGTCCTTGTTGTCGACGCGCCAGAACTTGCGGGTGCCCTCCTCCCACCGCCGGGTGCGCAGCGGCGCCGGGCAGCCGTCGAAGTACGCGCCGGTGACCAAGTTCTCGAGGTCGAACTTCATCGCCGAGAGCTGGATCACGCCCGCGCGTGCGGGGTCGACGCCGGTGGTCTCGCAGTCCACCATGATGTGGGTCATCGCCATTGTGTCAGTGCTCCGAACTTGAGTGAGCGGTGGCCGGCGGCGACCGCGGTGGCGTAGTCCTCGCAGCTGAGCGTGAACCAGCGGCCGAGGGCGTAAGAGAAGATGTAGAAGACGTAGGAGCCGCTGCCCCGCGACGCCTCGGCGAGCGCGGCGGCGGACTGCGCCGGTCGGATGCACTTGAACTCGAAGGCGGTCTTGTGGACCGTCGACTTCACCTCCGCGTAGTGCAGCGGCGTGTCGACGGCCGAGACAAGGAAGTCGGACGGCTTGGGGAAGTCGGCGACGCGCTTGCCGCCGTTGATCCCCATCAGATCCTTGAGATCGCGCAGCCGCTGGACGTGGCCCTTGGCCGTCCAGTAGGCCAAGAAGGCCCGCTCCGCTTCCTTGCCGTCGTTCTTCATGCGCGAGCGCTCGACACCACCGCCTTGGTCGCGTGCTTGCTCTTGATCTTGAGCTTCACGTCGGCCTGCTGGCAGCGCGAGAACTCCATCCCGAAGGCGTCGCCGGGGTTCTGGTGGTCGACCGCGCAGTACGAGGCCAGCGTGACCATGACGCCGCCCAGCTCTTGGAAGGGATTGCCGGGCGGGTTGTTGAAGACCTGCTCGACCAGCGCGTGCGCCTGCTCGCGCGAGACGCCGCGGCTCTGCATCAGCTCGAGGGTCTCCTCGCCGAGTCGGAGGAGGCGCTCCTCGACGTCGTTGGCGGCTGCGAAGCCGAAGACCTCGCGCAGCCACTTGATGCAGTGCTCGGGCTGGAGGTCGATGGTGGGATAGGTGGGTCGGTTGTCGAGGGGCATTACTGCTGCTCCGTGGGACCGTCGCTGACCGTGACGTGGGTCACCAGCCACGGCAGCGCGAGGATCAAGAGGAAGGTGCCGGCGGTGACGGCGCGCGAGCCGGTGGCCCAGTCGCCGGGGTTCAGGTTCCACGCCACCCACGCCGTGATGCCGTAGGACACGGCGGCGGCGAAGGTGACGAGCAGCAGCACCCCTAGGGCGCGGCCGATAAGGCCGGGAGAGACGGCGATCTTCATGCAAACATCCTATCGAGCAGTTCCTCGACCTTATGATCGTTCAAGACCGTCCCTTCAAGCTCTTTATCGATCACGCCGTCGATGACCTGCGCCTCGTCCAGCTCGATCTGGCTCATGAAGGGGTTGCTCTTGTCGAAGGGCCGGAACGTGCGGCCCATCGCGACCGTGCAGTTGAGCGGGAAGTGCTTCACGATCTCGGGATGCTCGGCCATCGCCTGCCGCAGCAGGGGGATGAACGTCATCACCGCGGCGCGACGCACCGACCAGACCAGCTCGTCGTGGATGGGCATCATGAGGCGGCAGTCGACGCCCCACTCCAGCCCGGCGGCCTCGCACAGCTTGCGCAGGTTGAGGATCGAGCGCTTGGCGAGCGTCGCGCAGGTGCCCTGGATCATCGCGTTGACGACCTGATTGCGGGCGCGGGCCTGCAGCCGCTTGCACGCCGTCTCGGCGTAGGCGACCAGCCCCGGCGACGCCGACAGATCGGCGAACTTGGCCAGCATGCCGCGGCGCCAGTCGGGCAGGCACTCGAAGCGGTTGCGCTGGTGCCCGTCGGGGAGCACGATGAAGCCGTTCATCGACGCCTCGTCCTGCACGCTGACGCGCCACCGCTCCTCCTCGGGGAAGCGCGAGCGGTACATGTCGACCAGCTCCCAGTGCTGCTCGTCCGACAGCCCGAGGTTGTTGGCGACGGTCGAGCACGCACCCGAGTACCAGTAGCCGAAGTTGATGCCCTTGCCGACCGGCGTGCCGCGCATGAACTTGTGGTAGTCCTTCGGGCTAAGGTCGCGGCCCGAGAAGTCCTTGAGCACCCGCCCCTCGGGGTTGCGGTTGAACTTGAACTCGCGGAACTCTTCCTCGGTCAGGCCGGGCAGCGTCTTGATCGACAGCGCGTCGACCGCGGCGCCGGTGTGCATGTCGCCGTACGGCAGCTGGCCGTAGACCTCCTTCATGCCTCCCTGCCCGCCGGCCATGTCGCCGATCAGCACCAGCTCGATCGCCGACCAGTCGGCCGAGATCACGACGTGGTCGTCGTCATCGCCGAGGTAGAACGACCGGATGTACGCCGAGTCGCCCGACTTGGCGAGCTGCATCGGGTTGGGGAACGACGTCGCCAGCCGGCGCGTGGCGAGCCGCGACGACAGCGAGGGATAAACCCGGCTGGTCTCAGGGTCCATGAGCTGGGTGTAGGGCGTCAGGTACAGCTTCATGCGCTGCTCGATGTCGGCCATCGACTGCAGGTCGCGCATGATTTGCGCCGGCAGACCGTCGGGGTCCAACTCCTCGCGGATGCGACCACGCGCTTCCTTGTCGGAGGCGACCGACCCCTCGGCGTACTGCATCGGCGCGCCGATCAGATCGTACATGATCGTGCGCATCGCGTGGTAGTAGACGATGTTCAGCTTGCCCGAGCCGGGCACCTTGATGCCCTTCTCCTCGGCCCACGCATTACCGATCGGGTTCGAGACCTGAAAGATCTGCTTGAAGTCGTCGGCGTCGTCGGGGCTGTTGGCCCACGCCTCGATCTGCTTGCGCTTGCTGACGTAGCCCTGCACCTTGGCGGTGCCCTCCTTGGCCGGGTCGTAGTACCACTTCTCCTTGCGCTTGAGATCGTGGTGCGGCTCGGCGACGAACGGCAGAGCTTGGCGGATGCGCGCCTTGAACGCGCGCAGCAGCTCGGCCATGTCGGCGCGCTCGACGTTGCGGCGCTCGAACACCTGATCGAGGTCGAGGCGGATCCCCTCGCGCCACGAGTCGGCGTAGACCTGCACCATCGGGTTCTCCTGCGTGAAGAACGCCTTGAGAGCCTTGGGGTTGTTCTTGAGCATGTCGTCGAACATGCGGCGGTAGTGGCGCACCGCCCAGTAGGCGTCGTCCGCGCCGTAGGCGACGGTCTGCTCGCCGGTCAGCTCGCCCATGTGACGCGCGCCGGCGGCGGCCAGCGTGTCCTTGAAGGTGGCCTGCTCGTAGCCGAAGGCGCTCTTGGTCAGCGCCTTGAGGCTGTAGCCCATCGAGATGCCCTTGACGAAGCCGTTGTAGGAATGCTCGGCCTTCGACTCCTTGGCGATGAACTTGCCCAGCAGTTCCTGCTGGACGCCCGTCGGCCGGTCGCCCGGCTCCATGCCGGCCCACTTCTCGATCACCTCGGCGGCGATCTTGTGGAAGGCCTTGGGCAGCGGCGTCGCGAAGAAGGTGCCGATGTCGTACTGGTCGGGGCCGTGGTGCGACACCGCCATCTGCAGCGTGCAGACGAGGTTGCTGATGTCGACGCCCCAGCACTGCCGGACGTTGACCAGCTCGAAGGGCGCGTTGTGCGCGACCTTGATGGCCTTGTCGCTGATCTTGGCCAGCAGCTCGGCGCCGATCTCCTGCGGCAGACGGTTCTCGACGTCCGCGTGCGCGAGGTTGTAGTAATAGGCCGTGTCGCTGCCCTCGACGTAGGTCGAGAAGCCGGTGATCGTCGTGCGGCGGTGGTCGAAGACGTGCCGGGTGGCGTTGTTGTAGACGTTCAGCCCCTCGTGACGCGCCTCGTCCTGCGTCTCGAGATCGAAGCCGACCAGCCGCGCGCTCTCCAGCTCGGCGATGATGCCAGGCAGGAGCCGCGCGCCGCTGCGGCGGTCGACGAGGACGGTGTTGATATGGGTCATCCGAAGTTCTTCCTTGCATCAGCCTCGTTGTCGAACAGGCGACAGCCCCACACCGCGGTGTGCTCCTTGTTCAGGTGCGCCGCGAGGGCCGGCCCGGTCGCCGCCCAAGCAGCCACAGCCTCGGCGAGCGTGGCGGCCTTGAAGGTGCCCAGCTTGTGCGCGGTGCCGGTCTCGCTGTTGGCGGCGAAGCCCTCCATCCACACGTCGATCGTGCCGGCCTCGGCGTCGGGCGCGTCGCGGTAGGCGAGAGCTGCCTCGGCGACGCGCTTCCACGCCGCCATCGTCGCCGCGCAGGTGTGGCCACGCATATCGGGCGGCAGCTTGTCGACGGGCACGTTCACCCAAGCGGCGAACATGACCAGCTCCAGCGGCGTGCGCGGTACAGGATCAGGCTTGTCCATCGTTCTTCTCCTTCTCCTCGACCGCGGCGATCGCCGCGTCGCGCGCCTGACGATAGCCCTCGGGGTTGTTGCGCAGGTCGCGGTAGGTGTCGAACACCGCATGGTTGAGGACGCGCGGCACGCGGCGCCAGTGCGGCCAGCACATCAGCTGCCGGTCCTTGGCTTGCCGGGTGCAGTTGGCGACGGGGCAGGGGTGGCTCACAGCGCGCGCTCCCCGAACAGTCCGTGGCGGACGAAGCGGGTCACCGCCAAGCCGCGGATCGACCGATAGGCGTAGCTCGCGCACCCGATCAGGGTGTGGAAGCTGCCCGAGCGCTTCTCGATGCCGTCGTCGATGTAGTAGAATGCATACTTCATAGGAAGAACTCCGACATGCGCACGTGCGCGCGATGGAAATCAGGCGCGCCGACGGTGATGCCACCGTTCAGCTCGTCGTCGGGGACGGTGTGGAAGTGGGTGATCGTCAGCATCGCCTGCAGCTCGGCGATGTTCTCCTCGACGGCCAGCCAGGCTGCGACCTTCGGCTTGAACGGTAGCTGCGCGAACGCTGCGGCGTCGCCGGCGCGCACGGCGGCGAGGATCGCGGGCCAGTGCGGCGCCATCGATGCCCAGCGGCCGGGGCCGAAGCCGGGGATGCCCTTGATGTTGTCGCTCGCGTCGCCGCACATCGCCTTGTAGAGCGCGATCCACTTCGGCTCGACGTCCTTCATCTTCACGCCGTTGAGGGTGCAGAGGTGGGCGATCTGGCCGTAGTCCATGTCGTTGGTGTGGACGCGCGCGCGGCCGGGCATCTTGCGCACCAGCGTGCCGATGACGTCGTCCGCCTCCCAGCCATGCACCTCGATCTGCGTCGCCGAGGTGTAGCCGAGTAGCTCGCGCCACAGGCGCACCTGCGACCAGATGTCCTCGCCGGCGGGCGTGCGGTTCATCTTGTACGGCGGGTACAGCTCTCGGCGGCGCTCGTTGTGCTCGCGGCCGTCCCACACCCAGATTTGTGTGCCGGGCGCGGCGGCGAGCTGCTGCTCGTAGCGCTGGCGCAGGCTCATCAGCGGCGCGCCCCAGTCGTGCTTCTCGAACTGGCGCCGCATGATGTTGTTGCCGTCGTAGATGTCGATCATGATCTCGTCCAACAAGAAACCCCGCCGCCACGTGAGCGGCGACGGGGTCCAAGATGCCCTGACGGGCGGGAGGGCTTACGCCCGGTCGATCAGCTCGAAGCCGACGACGCCCCACTCGTTGCCGTTCTTGTTGGTCTGCGGCACGCAGGTGATCTTGGCCTTGACCGTCGAGGTCGACAGGCCCTTCTCGCGCAGTTCCTTGTAGAACTTCGTCCAGAACTTCACGCCGGTGATGGCCGGGGTGATGCCGAGCGTCTGGCCCTTCTTCGCGCCGGGGACGTCCTTGAGCAGGACGACCGGGATCTCGGCGGTCTGGTAGGGGCCGTCGACCTTGTCGTGGCTCGCCTGCAGGCGCTGCGTCGCCTGCTGGAAGTTCTCGCCCTGCGAGGTCATGCGACCGTCGTAGGACTTGATGAAGGTCGTCGAGCCGCCGCGGTTGGCGCGCACCGAGAAGATCGGCACGACCGCGGTCAGGTCGATCGTCACCTCGGCCTCCTGGAAGTAGGCCTCCTTGTCGATGCGCAGGCCGGCCTCCTTGACGGAGAGGTAGGCGTCGACGGTCATGCCGGAATTGTCGGCCATGTCGTCGAGCGAGGGGCGCGACGTGGCGACGGCGGTGCCCTGCTGGGCCTGCGCGACGAGCGCGCCGCCGGTGTTGGGCGCCGCCGAGTCGGCCGCCGTGGTGGCCTGATCGATGACGGAGTCGAGAGCGGAGTTGTTCGCCATGGTATCGTTTTCTTTCGTTTTGGTGTGGCCCCGTTGCTGGGGTAGGGCTGATCTACCAGCCCAAGAGGATCATGCAAGCCTCCTATCTTAAACTACCGGGTAAGATGGTGGGGAGCTTCTGGTGCTCGGCGCTCCCCGTGCCGCCGGTGGGTCACGCCGCGCGGGCGTAGACCTCCGAGGTGTCGTTGTCGTTCGCGTTTACTCACTCACCGCGTGGCGCGTCGATCCTAGTTCGGCCCCGTCAACTATCCCCGGCCCATACCGTCAAGCACGACCGAGGATAGATGGTGGAGCCGACGGGTACTGCCCCCGTGTCCGCACCAGCAGCTCGGCCATTGCTGGCCGAGGCCGACATCTAGGATGCCAGCCGATCAGCGTCAACCATGAAGATACTCAAAGCGATCGCCCGTCCACTCGGCGGCGCGGCGCGAGTAGGTGATGAACGGGCACCAGATTGCATCGTAGTCGGGGCCGCCGATGCGCACGTAAGAGACGCGCATCACGCCGGTGTCGGTGTCAATCGTGAAGCCGGTGATCTTGTAGATGTTCCGGGTCTTGACGTGGCGGTAGACGCCGCGCCGGCGATCGAGCATCGACGCGAGGTCAGCCGGCTTGGCGCGCTGACCCGGCGCCGGCCCGTCGAAGCTGGCGACCAACGTGGCCGAGCCGTCGTCGTGAGCGCCGATAATATATCGGGTGGTAGGCACCGGGGTTGGTGCCGGCGGGACGGGCTTGGGGCGGGAAAAGAACTTCATACGAATTGCTCCTTGGCATAGCGCTGCCAGCGCTCGAACATGGTGGGGTCGGGGTCGCTGGGTTCGATCTTCCCGCCGAAGGCGACGTGCGGTGGCACGCCGTCGTCGGTCTCGTAGGTCTGCAGCCAGTTGCGGTAGCGCCGCGTCGGCACGATCGCGGTCTCGACGATGCCCTCGTCGAAGTCCCAGCGGGTCATGTAGTGGTAGACGATCGTGACCCAGTTGAACCGGCGGTCGGGGACGACCAGCGTGAGGTGGGCGCGCATCAGGCAGGGCAGGATCACGCGCCGGCCGCCGCCCCCGCGCCGCTTGGGCTGGAGGTAGGGCGGCAGCGGGGGCAGGTCGCCGCCGGTCACGGGCGGCTTGTCGAGGACGTCCATCATGTCATCACCGCCATGGTCAGGGGTTGGTTGGGGATCAGCAGCAGGCCTTGCGGCATGATGTAGATCATCGAGTTCTTCTCGATGATCGAATAGTCGACCGTGATCGCCCGCTTGTCCTTGTTGTAGAACTGGACGATTGGCCTCAGCCCGGTGGGGTGCCCTGTCGCGATCGGCGTGGGCGTGGTCGAGTCGAAGATGTGGTTGGTGAGCATTCCCATCCCGGTTTCCTTTCAGAAGTCATGGTATTTATTCCCACGATTTTTCCAAGAGTACAGGGTAAAAATAAGAAAAGAGGGGGTCAACTGGAAGCGAGTTCGGCCGCGCCGCGCGGCAGACGGTCGGCGGTGTCGGTCATGACGTGAAATCCAGCACAGGGCGCGTCCCGTCGACGCGGTTGGCGAGAGCGGACTTGTCCTTGACGATCTCGTACATGCGATCGTCGATCGAGTCCTCGTACTTGAAGAACACGACGTGCAGGGTCTTGGTACGCGACCCGCGCGACGCGCGGCGGTAAGCCTGGAGGATGTTGACGTCCATGAAGTCGATCGACGCGAAGATCACGAGGTCGAACATCTCCCAGTTGTAGCCGACCGCCGTCGTCGGGCCGGACGCCACGATGACGTCCAGCTCGCCGCGCTGCGCACGCTCGTCGATGCGCGCGCGCGCCGCGCCGGACACGCCGGCGTTGATCATTTCGGCCTCGAGGCCCAGCTCCTCGCACAGGCGCAGGATGCGCTCCTGCTCGGGCTGGAGGGCTGCGAAGATCAGCGTCTTGTGGCCCTTAGCGAGGTGGACCATCAGGCGCTCGTCCTTCTCGGTCCACTTCGGGATGCCGGCGAGCATCGTCTCGGGGTGCGCCATCAGCTGACGCGCCCTGATCTGCGCCACGCCGGTCATCGAGCCGTCAAGGATGCGGCCGTCGGCCAGCTCGAGCATCGCCTTCTCGTGGAACTCGTCGTAGGCAACGCGCACGTCGTCGTGCATCTCGATGTCCTCGGCGAGGAAGACCACGTCCTCCTTGCCGTAGACCTCCTCGAAGGTGCGGCGGATCGAGTTGGCCTCGATGCGCTTGGCCAGCGTGTCCTCGTTCTTCCAGCGGATCGGGCGGCCGTAGTCGTCCATCGCCGCGACGTGCTCGTAGTAGAAGCCGAGGTGGCTGCCGTAGTAGCGAGGCTCGATCGCGTGGATCGCCGGGAAGGCGGTGTCGAGGCGGCCGTTGATCAGCGTGCCGGTCATGCCGACGAAGCGGCTGACGCGGCGCGCGACCTGATAGAACGACTCGGTCTGCTTCGACTCGAGGCCGCCGTAGGCCATGTGCAGCTCGTCGACGAGCAGCAGATCGATCTCGGGGAACGCGGCGAGCACGCGCTCCCAGTGCGCCGACATGAACGCGAAGGTGCAGATGATCGCCTTGACGCCGTCGGCCGCGGCCGCGGCGATCAGATCCTTGAAGACCTCGGGGTCGTCGCGCGTCGCCTTCTGCGGCATGCCGTCGGGGCCGAGCACCGGCTCGACCGCGATCCACGTGTCCGGCTTCTCATCGTGGCTGCCCGAGCCGTTGAGCTGGCTCCACTTGCCGTCCTCGCGGCGGTAGCCGAACTTGATCGCGTCGGTGAACCCCTGCGCGCGGGCGAGGTCGACCAGCTCGAACGTCGTGGTTTCGGTCACGGTGCCGGGCATGCGCACGCGGTAGCCGTTGCGGCGCTTGGTCGCGGCGATCGTCGGCCCGGTCCACCCCTTGGTCATCGCAGCGCGGTCGGTCTTGAGGATCGCCACGTCGTCGCCGGGGGTGTACTTCTTGACGTTGGCGACTTGGAAGTCGGTGAAGCGGACCAGCTCCTTGAGGTTCTTCTTGAGCAGCGACTTGGGCATCGACCACAGGGTCTTCTTCTGCCCGCGCGACCACATCATGTACGAGTAGACGCAGCACGGCGGCGTCTTGCCGGTGCCGGGGTCGGAGAGGTCGAGGCACTTGGGGTGCCCGATGTAGAAGGCGAGCTGTTCGATCTGCTTCTCGCGAAGCTGGGGCTGATCGGTCATGGGATGATCTCCAGTTTATAGCGAAGGGCCAGTCTGTAAAAACCGACCCTCGAAGTTTTCACCGACCTTTCATCAGGTCATCGATCGATCGATGCGACGCCGCCAAGACCCGGTACTGGTCCGAGTCCATCCGACTGACGATCGACGCGGGCAGCGGCTGCCGCGGCCTCGGCGGCGGCGCGGCGGGTGGGGGCATGCTCATCGTCGTTCTCCCTATCGGCGGCTCGGAACAGGTCGTCGCAGAGCCGCAACATCTGGTTGAAGCTATTGAACGGGATGGGCGCCGTCGGGTTGCTCGACCGCGCCGTGATGCGGTTGATTTCCGTGTTCGCCTGCCGGCGCAGCGCGGCGATCGCGGCGATGAGGGCGGGACTCATGCCGCCAGCGCCCGCTGCACCAGCTCGCCCTGCCCCCAGGCAAGGCTGGCGAGCGCCCGGTCGTACAGCCGCCGATCGCCGGCGACCATCACCTCGAGGATCTTGCGCTTCTCCTCGAGATAGGTGCGGGCGAAGCCGGGGTCGTGCGCCGCGATCGACGCGGTGTTGTGGATCAGGTCCGCCAGCTTGATGTCCTGCGCGGGGCCGCTGATCGCCGCCAGCCGCTCGCGCTCGCGATCCTTGCGCGTCGCTCGGTTGAGGTCGGGGTAGGCCTCGTGGGTGAAGGCATCGGTCAGGTCGAACACCAGCGCCGCGACGCCGCTGCCGAAGCGCCGCTCGATCGTCTCGATCGACACCGGCGTGTCCTCGACCACGTCGTGCAGCACGGCGGCGACCAGCTGGTCCTCGCTGACGACCGCGGCGGTCTCATGGAGGATCACCATCACCGCGATTGGGTGGGTGATGTAGGGCAGGCCGTCGTACTTGCGCACCTGTCCGGCGTGCGCCGTGGCGGCGAAGGCGATGGCGCTGTCGAGTTGCTTCCAGACGGTCATACGATGAGCCTTTCATAGTGAACGCGGTTGAGGATCTCGATGGGCAGGACCAGCTTGAGCATCAGACTGGTGCCGCCCTGCTTCTTGGGCGTCAGGTCGCGCCGTGGGTGCGCGAAGATCGATACCTCGACGTCATTGGTCTTGGCGTGGACCGAGACGTGGTAGCGGCGGAAGGCCAGCACGGTGCCGACCTCCAGCTCGGCCGACGTGATGTGTTTGCCCTTCGACCAGTCCCACGCCTCGCCGGGGTGGGTGATGGCGAACAGGGTGGGGCGGTTGTGGTTGCCCCACGTCATGTTCAGCTCGCTGGCGTTGAGCACCAGCGGCTCGATCAGGCGCAGCTTGTCGCCAATCTGCGGGATGTAGAGCTGGGCCATCAGAGCCTCCGTGCTTTCTTGGCGTCTGCCATTTCGACCGGCCAGTTGCCGACCTTCTGGACCGCGATCTGATCGTTGTCGAAGATCGCCTTGATCTCCCACGCATCGACGTGACCGGGGCGGTCGATGAACTTCACCCGGTCGCCGACGCGCAGCGTGGTCTCGGCGACCGTGAAGGCGTTCTCGTTCTGCAGGCACCAGCCGATCGACTCACCCTTCGGCAAGATCTTGGCCATGATCTGCTGCTCGTCGCGGGTGTAGTCCGAGACGTCGGTGACGACGGCGCGGAACGTGACGATGTCGCCCTTGCGCAGCTTGCTCATGCCTCCAACTCCGCGGCGAGCTGCGTGAAGTTGTAATAGGCCTGCCGTGGCGTCCAGCTGGTCAGGTCCACGAACGGGAGCAGGTGCTCGAACTCGACGCCGTCGAGGCTGCGGTAGCCGGCCGGGTCTTCCTTGCGCAGGAACTGGATCTCGAGGCCCAGCATCTGGAGGTCGGCGAGCTTGACGGCCGGCGACATCTCGCGCGGCAGGCCGAGGAAGTCGGCGGTGACGTGTTCGAGGCGAACCTCCAGCGCCTTGAGCGGCGGGAACATCCGCTTGAGCGGGGTCACCATGTCGTTGGTGAACGCCTCGCTGCGGTCATGCCACAGCGCCTCGCGCCGATACGGCGGCTCGACGATCTGCGCCGTGTTCCAGGCATGCTGCGCGATCGAGTACCAGCGGCCGAGCGGCAGCTGCCCCGCCCAGCGGCAGTTGTTGCAGAGCGGAACGACCATGTCGTCGCGATCGCACACCAACGCCTCGGGGTTGTCGTAGTCGAGGATGTTGCCGCTCAAGAGCTGCAGCGTGTTCATCTTGTCCATCAGTTGATCTCCGACTTCTCGGGGGTGTTGAGCATGTCCGTCAGAACCTGCAGCTGCTGCTGCGCCTCGCTGTCGGCGAACTGCGCATCGGCGATGGCATCCTCGGCGCGCTGGTGCGCCTTGCCCTGCTGGAACACGGCGTTGAGCAGGTCCGGCACCAGCGCCGCCAGCTTCTCTCGATCCTTACGCTTCATGGATAGCTCCTAAGAAAAGGGCGGCCCGAAGGCCGCCCGGTAGAGGTCAGCGGCAGCGCTCGCCGGCCCGCGGGTAGCTCCCGTCTCCGCACGGCCCGGTGTCGACGGCGTTGACGGTCGAGCCGGTGTCGTTCAGCTCGACCACCTCGACGTCGTTGTTGATCTTGTTGGTGTCGTCGCCGCAGGCGGTCGTCGCGAGCGCCAGACAGGCGCCGATGAACAGGGTGATTGCACGCATGATCGTCTCCTTGTGGGCAAAGAAAAACCCGGCCGGCACGCTGGCCGACCGGGTCGAAGATGTCACGATCTACTTCTAAAACTACGCGGTAGTTTTGAAGTCGATCGGGCAAGCGCCGGACGAGCAGTCGACGTGCTCGCGACCGATGTCCTCGGCCAGCGCCTCGGAGATCGCGCGGGTGATCTCCTCGTACTGCGCCTTGGTCACCGGCTCTTCCGGCAGATATTCGTACGCCGAGTTGGCGGCGTCGGTCTGCGGCATCACCGAGCAGGCTCGCACCTGCCCCTGATTGGCGGTCAGCGTCTCGAGGAACTGCTCGTAGGACGTGTCCTCGAACTTGTACTTGAGCGTGTAGCTGATCTGCCCGCCGTGGCGTTCCTCGCTGGGCCGCGCGCCCTCGCCGGCGAGGTACTCGGCCACCGAGCCGCCCTCGATCCAGAAGAACTCGCCCAGCTTGAGCCAGTCGTACTGCTGCTGCGGCGTGGCGTCGCCCGCCAGCACCAGCTCGTCGCCCATGCCGAGCGTCGCGATCGTCGGCTCGGTCGGGAAGCCGACGATCGTGGTGCCCTGATACGTCTGCAGCTCGCGGGTCTGATAGCCCTTGGCCTTGTACTCGGCGACCTGCGGCGCGTCGCTGCGGAACTGAACCCAGCGCAGGTAGAACGCCATCGCCGGCAGGTGCCAGCCCTCCGACAGGCCGAACAGCTTGGACGTGGTGCCGGCCGGCTTGATCGTCGTCACCGTGTGCGGGTGGCTGACGCCCAGCTCGTCGGCGTAGGCGAACGCAGCCGCCATGACCGAGCGCGCGTAGTAGCCCTGGAACTCCCAGAACGCTGCGGCACGAATGGCTGGCGTCGAGTTCTCGATCGCTGCCATCGTGCGGATGCTACCGAGCTGATCCGTCCAGCATGCATCGCCCGCGGTTGCCTTGGCGTATCCTTCGAAGTCCGGCGCGACGAGATCGCGGAAGCCGACCTTGAAGAACTTCCACGCGAACTCGTGGACACCCGTCTGGCCGACGCCGATGCGGTTCGTCCGCGCCGTCTCCTTGCCGTAGAGGTTGTCCATCAGGTTGACGCGGATGAGCGCGCGCGCCGAGTGCGCGCCGGCGTCGAGCACCTGCTCGAAGCTGTCGGCGTGGAACGGGACGTTGTCGGCGATGACGCAGTAGCCGCCGTAGACCGCCAGCGGGATCTCACCGCAGGGGTTCACGATCGTCCAGAACGGCTTCTTCGAGGCCCGCTTGGCCAGCGCGGCCAGCAGGATGCGGGTCTCGTCGGTCGGCTGGAAGCGGGTCGAGCCGACGTAGCTGCCGTCGAGCAGCGACTGCTGGCCCTTGTCCTTCTGCGTCAGCATGTCGAGGTTGAGATACCCCGGCTCGCCGGTGCCGTCGGCGTAGGCGCACTCGGAGGCGATGCGGTGGACCTCGCGGGCGTGGCGCGTCATTTCCGAGTTGTAGCCCTGATCGCCCGGCTTGAGGGCGAGGCGGCGCCAGAAGTCCTTGTCGACGCCGATCGAGTTGTTCGACGACCACAGGAACGGGAACGGCGGCTGCTCACCGCGCGCGAAGTAGCCGGCGCGCAGCTCGATGACCTCGTCCATCGACAGGCCTTCGTACTCGGTCGGGCGCTTGACGCGGATGAAGTCGAGCACCGACTTGTCGCGCCACGACTTGACCGCCATGCGCGCCGCGCGCCGCGCGCCGCCGACGAGCACCGGCTCGGCGAGGTAGTGGTCGACGTACATCGCCTGCAGCCAGCGCGGTAGGCGCGCTCCTTTCAGGGTCGCGATCTTGTGGAGCGCGTCCATCATCGGCCGCGGGCCGGACGACGGACGGTTCTGCATGCCGGCGATCGGCGAACCCTTGGCGCGCACGCCCGAGAAGTCGATGACGAGGATCGAGTCGCGGAAGGCCTTCTGGAAGGCCATCGTCTCCATCAGCTCGATCGCCTGCGCCCAGCCCTCGCGGCTGTCGGGGACGTTGAACCAGTGGACGTTCTCGCCCTTGGCGTACTTGTGGCGCGCGTCCTTGGTCGACTCGTCCGTGCCCCACACGAAGTCGGGGTGGGTCTCGTCGAGGACGCAGCGGACGTTGGGGCAGTCGTCCCAGTCGACGACCATCATGTCGTCGTCGTAGCTGCGACCGACGCCCGAGCCGTTGAGCAGGAGATAGAACAGCAGGAACGACGCCGCGCTGGTCGAGCAGTTCGAGAAGACCTCGAGGTTGCGGCTCGGCTGGTCGGCGTCACCGTGCTGGAGGTGGCGACCACTCATCAGGATGGTGGCGGTCTTGAGGTGGTCGCGGAAGGCGGCGCGATCGCGGGCGCCGGTGTCGTGGAGGAGGGTATTGCCGAGGCTCACGCGCTCGGCAACATCTCCCCAGTCTTCACCGGGCCGAAGGATCGTCCGCTCCGCGACCGCCTGGCCCATGCCGGGGTGAAAGGCACGAGCGAGGACGTTCGAGGATGGCATGCAAGATCTCCAGAGAAAGGGGACGATCCTGCTATCGGTGGGCGGTGGCCCGGTCCACCGCCACTATCGCTTGTACCGGGTGGTTTTACGCGAACCGCGGGCCGGGCGTGAACGGCGGCACCGGCTTGCGCGGGCCGTGCTTCTCGATGAAGGCATTGACCCGCCGCCGCGTGGCGTCGCCGCGGACCTGCAGCTGACCCATGTCCTTGACGGCAACGCGGCCGATGCCCGCCGACTTGCCGCGGTTGGTGTGGTAGCGCGAGGCGATCTGCCAGTATGCTTGGGCGTTGTAGTAGATCGGACAGCTCATGGTCGCTCCTATTTCTTGAGACGGAAGTCGGCTATCGCCGGCTTCAACAGCACGTTGCGAATGATCTCCTCGAAACTCGTGGACGTCGCGTCGGCCAGCCGCTGCATCTGCGCCAGCGTCCAGTTGTGCTTGCCGTCGATCGCGCGCCGCTGCTCGACATTGGTCAGCCCGATCAGCCGCGACACCTCGATGTAGTGGTTGTCGTCGCGCAGCAGCCGGACTTGGTTGCCGAGGTTCAGCCGCATGTGCCGCTCGATCGTGGTCAGGCCGAGCGGCATCTTGGTGTTGTGGCCGCCCGTGATCGTCAGCCCGAGCGGGTCGGCGACCTCGCGCTTCATGCGCTTCGGCTCGTTGGAGGGGTCCAGCCCCTCGATGTCGCAGATTTCACCGACCGTCCGGCCCGCCCGCAGGTGATCTGCGAGGCGGACCTTGCGTCGGGCGAGTGCCCCCGCCCGGTCATGCTCTGCCATGTTAGCTCCTGAATGAAAGCCCCGCCGGCGCCCCATCGAGTTCGTAGATGGAGTTGCGGGTGGTGGCGACGCCGTTCTCGATCGAGATCAACGCCGAGGTGCGGACGACCTCGCCGTCGGTGAAGCGGCCTTTGACGTCGCCGTTGATCTTGCCCCAGAGCTGCAAGGCACCGGAGGGGTGTTGGCTGATCGACCAATCGCGAAGTTGTGCCGTAACGGTCATGCTGCATTCTCCTTGACGTGGCGCTTGCCTGCGCCGTGGGCGGGGATCATGATCGAGACACGAGCCTTGGAGCTGGTGCCGCCGCATGCGCGGCACTGCTCGCAGGTCGTCTTGCGACCGGCCTCCTCGGAGGCGGGGCACAAGATCTCGGTGCCCTTGATAGCGGTCGCGCCGATCGGCGCAACCCGGAAGGTGCGAAGGCCGAGCGCGTGGGCGGCGTGCATCTCGTCCTCGCTGTCGGCCGACGCCATGACGAGCGGCGCCCACAGGGCGGCGTCGAAGTCGGGGCGCTGCCACTGATGGGTGTAGCCGGTCGAGCCGAGTGCGTTGCGCAGGATGGACGACCACAGGCTGGCGGGCGCCGCGGCGGGGTCGCCGTAGGCACCGAGCCGCACCATGCGCCCGGCGAACAGGCCGTCGAGCTGCTCGGGCGTGGCGCGAGCGTAGCTGCCGCGCTTGTAGGCGGCGTAGACGCCACGCGGCCCTTGGAAGATGACGACGTAGCAGCTGCGGCCGGTGCCGTCGGCGCCGCGGTGCGTGCAGCCGCCGCAGATCGACTCGTCGGCGCCGGCGTTGATCGCATCCTGCGGCGGCATGTCGCTGCGCAGGATGTAGGTCTGGATCATCGCGCCGGTCTTGCCGTTGGTCGAGCCTTGCTTGATGCCGGTGGCGATTACGACGATGGGCGCGCCGTCGAGCGCGCTGGGGCCTTCCCACAGGACGAGGCCGTTGGGGTTGATGGTCATGGGATAGATCTCCTGCAGTTGTATATTAGAGCCACGTCGGCTTGTGGAAAGCCTGCACGACCGCGGTTGCTTGGCGCTGCGCATCGTACAGCGCCTGACCATAGTTGTAGGCCTCGCGAGCCAAGTCGCTGGCGACGACGACCTCGCCGTTGCGGATCAGCATGTTAGGACGATCCCAGTTGCCGCCGGCCGACATGTATTGAGTGTGGATGTCGGCAAGCACCTGCCAGTAGGTCTTGTTGTCGTACGTGGTCGGGTAGCCCGCGACCGTGACGACTACGAATTTGTCAGCCATGGATCACCTGTGTTCGATAGAGGTTGATGACGGTCTCGTCCATCAGGGCGAGGTCGGACGACGCGGGCAGCGACGACGCCTCGGCGGCGACCGCGACCTCGGCGACCAGCTGCTCGAGCAGCTTGGAGACCTCGTCGTAGGGCCGCTTGCCCTGCTTGATCTCGAGCAGCTCGGCGGCGTCGGGCCGCGGGAAGGCGATGGTGCCCGTCGACAGCAGCTCGATCGCTTGGCGCGCCACGCGCACGGCGTGGCTGACAGCCTTCCAGTCGATGCCCTCGTTGGTCATCGCGGCGCGCGCCCGCTCGCCGTAGTTGATCCACACCTTCTCCCAAACCTTGAAGGCCTCGTTGATGGTGACGGTCATCGGCATCTTGCGATCGCAGACGTTGAGGTGCCAGTTGTCCGTGCCGTTCGGGTTGGGGATGTTCTCCCAGCTGACGTGTTCGCGACCCGCCGACCAGTTGCGCAGGTCAACCTCGATCGCCGACAGCTTGGCGGTGGCGGTCAGCCCGAGCCGGCGGATGCTGATGAAGTCGAGCACGTCCTTGACGGCGCGCATGCGGCTGCCCTTGATGCCGTACTTGGCGGCCTGCCGGATGCAGTAGCCGACGAAGCCCTTGCACTGGCGGTTGAGCAGCTGCCGGCCGATGGTTTGGACGACGGGCCACAGAGGGTCGGCGTCGGGCGGCACCGGCGCGAACAGCACCTCGGTCGCGACCGTGTCGCCCTTGGTCAGCATCTCGAAGAACTTGGCGACCGAGTAGCTCTCGTCGTCGATCGCGTCGGCGGTGTTCTTGTCGGTGCCTTCGCCCTTGGAGACGATGCTGCGGTTGATGTGCTGCTCGCCGCGGCCCAGCAGGATCGCGCGACCGCTCGGCAGGTGGACGCCCTTGAAATCCTGATCGGACGTCGGCGTCGTCGTGCCGTAGAGGTGCGAGCCGTGCGCAACGCGCACTAGGTGTCGGGTGGGCTTCATGACAGGAGTCCTTGCTTGGTGATTGACTTCTCGATGTCGACGATCAGGTCGCTCTCGAGATCGGAGCAGTACGTGGCCATGTCGACGGCCATCACTTCGACGCTGCCGAACGTGTAGCCGTTCTCCTTGGCGTTGGCCGCCGCCTCGGCGACGCGCTCATCGAGGGTCATATCTATATCTCCTGCTGCGGGCGAAAAGAAGGGGGCTTGACGCCCCCTTCAAAGTCAGAAAGCGCTGCCGCCGTCGCGGGTCACTTGGCGTGGACCTTGGTCACGACGGCGTCCTTGGGGGCGCCCTCCTTGTCGAGGCCGTCGCTGGTGATCGTGACGCGCGCGCCGCGCTTCACGCCCTCGACGCCGTCCTTGATGGTCGCCTGGATGTGGCGGCCGTCGTCCAGCTCGAGGAAGGCGGTGTTCTCGGACACGTCGGTGACCTTGAACTCGGTCTGCGCCTTGGGGGCGCTCGTGGTCGGGGTGGGTGCGTCGGTCATGCGTTAATCCTTTCGGCCGTTGGGCTGGAAGTCCACTACCACCGGGAAGCGGGGGACGCCATCCGGCGAACGCATGAAGAAGCGCACCGTTGCGGTCGCCGTGCGCCACCAGTCCGGGTTGTCGTTCCAGTCGGCGAGCAGCTTGACGCCGGCGGCGTAGGTGCCGCGGATGCCAGCGCCGAACCTGCCGGGCGCCTTGTCGTTCTCCAGCACCATGCGCTTGGCGGCGCCGGCCCAGTTGCCGTTGCCCTCCTCGACGGCGACGACGCGGAACTCCTCGGTGAGGAAGTCCTTGCGCTTGAGCAGCGCCTTGGAGCGGCGGCCGATCTCGTACGGCTTGTCGAGCCGGTACATGCCGCCCTCGTAGCCCTCGCCAACGAACAGGGCGTAGCCCTCATCAGCCGCGAGCTGGCTGTCGCAGGGAACGGTCAGCACGCGCTGGATCCAGCCGCAGTCGAGCTGCGCCACCGCGGCGTCGACGATCTGGGTTCGCTCCGAGAACGGGACGCTCGCGTCGACGACGTCGTAGACGTGGTACTGCATGACCTTCTCGGCCAGCTCGAACTGCTCGACGGTCGGGTTCTTCTTGCGCACGATCGAGCTGATCGCGCCGAAGTCCTCGCGCAGGTCATGGTTGTACAGCTCGCCGTCGAGGACGAGGTCGGGATCGGCGTCGAACAGCGGCTTGAGCGCCGCGTGGATGTGCGGCACGGCGATGATCGGCTGGCCTTGGCGCGTCCACAGGCCGTTGACGTCCGCGATGCAGCGGATGCCGTCGAGCTTGGGCTGCGCGTAGCCCGGCCCCGGCCACTTGTCGTAGGCCTTGGCGAGCATCGGCTCGATCATCTTGGGCGTGCCCACGGTGTCGGCCGTCTCGTGGTACTCGCGGTCGAGCTGGTGCTTGTAGGCGGCGACGATCTCGAACTCGGCTTGGCCCTTGTCGCTGCGGCCCTGCTTGCCGGCACAGCTGGTCCAGCCGCTGATCGCCTGCTTGCCGTCGGCGAGGCCGGCGAGCGTGCGGTAGGTGGTGCCCTGACGCTGCATGCGCCACGTCCGCAGCTTGCCGAGGCTGTCGAGCTTGTAGAGCACCGGGAAGGTGCAGGTGTCGGTCGCCTCGTCGTAGCTGTCGGGCTTGACGGTGGTGATGGTGAAGGTCACAGCTCTTCTCCTTGAGCGTTGTAATCGGCCTTGTCGTCGACGTTCTGGTACGTCGGCGGGCACACGGCCTCGAAGTCGCTGGCCGACCCGCCGTCGCTCTCGGAGCAGTCGTCGGGACAGTCCATGTTGAAGTCGTTGGCGAGGACGTCGGCAATCGCCTGCGCTTCTTCGAGCGTGTCGGCCTCGATCACTCGATCGAAGCCTTCGCGGATCGTATAGTCGCGCTCGAAGCTGAACTTAAATTTCGGCATAAACTGACCTCTCGTTGAAAAACGACCGAAAATCTCAATTTTTATTTTCGGCCGTTTCGGAGTTCTTTAACTCCCGGTGGAGATCGCGGAAGCGATCGAAGACGTTGCTGCCGTAGGCGAGCAGCTCGGTGGCGTTGGCGCGCTGGATGGCGTCCTCGACGTCGAGCTGGCGCATCTGCTGCGCTGCGACGCTGATCGCCACACCGCTGCCCTGCGCCAAGGCGGTCTCAGCCTCCTCGACGGTGTCGACGACCGGGCAGTTGAAGTTCGCCAGCCGCTCCTCATAGCGGTTGAGGCGATCCATCAAGCTGGCCTGATCGATGGCGACGTCGATGACCTCGCTGATGTCGCCCTTGGGGATGTCGGCTTGGCGCGCGACGAAGCGGTTGCTGCTGGGTAGCCAGTAGAACTTCATCCCCACGTCTCCGCCATGGCTCGCGCGATGCCGGGGAAGGTGCGGCTGCGGTCCTTCCAGCGGTTCGGGCCGGGCGAGGCCTGATGAATGACCGACCACGCCTTGTGCTCGGGCGTGCCGGGCTTGGGCGGCGTCAGCGCCGCGATGGGCTTCGACAGCGGCGGCAGACCCTTGAGGGTGAAGCCGGTCGCCTTGAACGCCTCGTCGCCGAACCACCAAGGCTGGACGAAGTGCGTTGGGTAGCCATCGTGCGGCAGCCACACGTTGATCGCGTCGCGACCGTAGCCGTGCATGACCGGGTTCTCGACGGCGACGCGCGGGATCGGCGAGTTGAGCAGCCGAGCGAAGAACGCCGCTGCGGCCAGCATATCGTCCCATCGCTGACCATTCACCCACCGACCCGGCGGGATGACTTGCCTGTCAGTGTCCTCATAAAGCCACCGCACGCCGCTGTTGGCGAGGTAGGTGCAGGGTGGATGGGCGATCATGAGATCGAACGGGCCGCGATCGCGGATGACGTCGAACACGTCGCCGACGATGTGGTCGGGCGAGTTGTCCTCGGCCGGCAGCAGATCGCAGCTGGTGACGTCATGACCGCGGTCGGCGAAGGCCTGCCGGGTGCGGCCTGAGTATTCGCAGGCGATTAGGACGCGCATGGGAGGATCTCCACGGTGAGAGGGTCGACCAGCACGACGAGTTCGCCGCGGGTCTCGTCTTCCAGGGCCAAGCGGCCGTGCCAGACGAAGAGGTAACCGACGACGCCGAGCGCGCAGGCGCGGGCGCCGTCGAGGTCGGCGGCAGTGGCGGGGAAGAAGCCGTTGTCGCACTCGTTGTGGCAGCGCATTTCGCGCTCACCATAGGGGCGGGTGCGGCCCGTCCCCTCGCACACGTCACATTCAACGCGGTTCCGCATTGAAACCCTCCTCGAGCTGGAGCCAGAGCCGCGCGCCGCACGACAGCGGCTTGTGCGGGCTGTAGATGAAGGTGCCGACAAGCGTGCCGTCGGCGGCCTTGATCTCGATCTCGCTATGTCTCGTCGGCTTGGAGCCGCGCCGGACGATGATCGCCGGGCGCGTCCCGCCGTCCTTGGTGTTGGCGCGGATTGCGTCCTGCGCCACGTGAATGATCGTACGCATCGATGGCCTCCATGAGCCGAAGTTCGAGAGCTAGGTTGGTGTCGTAGGCTTCGCGCATTGATGCGCCGAGGACCGGGTCGAAGTTGCGTCCGAACTTGACGATGCCGGCCTCCGCCTTGCGCCGGCGAGCGCGCACCGCGCACATGGCGCGGTACGTCTCGTCCCGCGTCAGGCGCAGGTCTAGGTGGTCCATGATATTCTCCGAAACCGGGTCACTCCGCTGGAGTGACCCGGTAGTGGGTTAGGCGACGTCCGTGACGAGACGGACGAGGTCGAGCTGGCTCACCGAGTTGTCGCCGCTAAAGCGACCCGACGCGGTGTAGCTACGACCGTCGGTATCGACCACCGGGTAGTTGCTGACGCCGGTGATGCTGCGGATCGTCCGCTGCTCGCCGCCGCGGTTCAGCCACACCTGACCGACCGCGAGGCCGCCGCTGTTGCGCGGCGTGGTCTCCGCTCGGCGGATGATCGCCTCGACGTTGTCGAAGCTGCCGGGGCGGCCGGGGTTGTTACCGCACCCGTTCTTGCGGAACTTCGCGGCGGTACGGCTGCCGTCGTCGATCTCGATGATGCAGACCGTGCGGTCGTATGCACCCTTGCTCGACACAATGCCGGTGCGACCGTCGACGAGCCGTACCTTGTCACCGTCGCGCAGCAGCGCGGTGAAGTTGGTGCGAGCCGCCGGCGGGGTGGCCGGCTTGTCAGCCGCACGGCTGATGACCCGGATCACGTCCTGCGGGGCCTCGTAGCCGATCACCTGACCAGCCTTCGTGTTGGCGCAGATGCCGGTCTCGCGGAAGACGAACCCGGTCGTCCGGCAGATGTTGCTGCTGCTGCCGGCGGCCGTCACTTTCACCGTCTTGCCGTCGCGGGTGACCACCTCGTCGCCGTCCTTGAGGTGGAACTGCTGGACGACATCGACGACCGCCGACTTGCGCGGCGCCGGGGGTGCCTGCCAGCCGCCGTAGACCTTGGCGGTGCCGTAGAAGTCGTTCAGCTGGTCCTGCCGCTCGATCTCGCCGACGACGCGCAGCTCGCAGCAACGGCCCTTGGACAGGTTGTAGTCCGTGGGGATCGCCGTGATGTCGCGCGGGTTGATGACGACCGCGACGATGCGGTCACCGCCCGAGATCGAGCCGTAGCGGCCGGTCTCGATATACTCGACGCTGGCGAAGTGGATGCCGGTCGAGCAGGTCTGGTTGCGGTTGGGATCGCACTCCTCGCGCGGCTCGGTGACGACCGCACCGATCGAGTGGTCGAGCTTGCCGCGCTTGCCGGCGTGCTTCGACTGGTAGTTGCGGTCGACGATCTTCCACGCGATCAGCTCGCCATCCGGCGTGATCGGCAGGTTGCCCTTCACGCACCAGTCGTAGATGGTCTCGACGAGCTGCGGATCGGGATTGGCCCGGCAGTTGGCGAGGAACATCTGGAACGGCAGCGCCGCCGTCGGGTCGCCCGACTTGACGAAGTCGAGGATGATCTTGGCGAGGTTGTCCTTGACCTCGACGCCGCGGTAGAACAGCTTGCCGTTCACCACCTTGATCTCGTCGCCCGAGAACGCGGTGATCGCGGCCGGGATGTCGAGCAAGGGCATGATGTCGTTCTCGGTCGTGCGCGGCTCCTTGGCCAGCTGCGCCAGCTTGGCGAAGTTGGGGTGCGACGACGGGATGACGGTGGGACGGAAGCCGACGACGAGGGTCAGCGAGGTGTCGGTCTTGGTGTAGGGAATGGCCACGTTATAGCTCCAGTTCAAGATCGTAGTGTGCCGCGGAGACCGCCGCGGCTCGGTAGATACGCTATGCTTACAGGTTCTTCAAGAACAATTTGCGATGATCCTCCTTGTTCAGCTCGAGAACCTCGAGCAGGATCTCCGTCTCGGGGGTCCGAGTACGCAGGGCCTGCCGCAGCGCCAGCGGGTTGACGTTGGCGGGCAGCTTGGCTTCGACGAACGGCGCCAACTTCTTCTCGGCGCCGGTCAACGGCTTGATGTACGTGCGCCAGGCAGCGTACAGCTTGGCGAACGGCCGCGACGAGGCCGCCGCGGACAGGTCGTCCATATAGCCGTCGACCGCCTCGAAGTCGTCCGAGAGCCTGCTCATGGCGCCGTCCGACGACAGGGCGATGCGCGCCGGCAGGTCGGGCGACTTGGCGAGAGCCGCGGCGAGTCGCTCGGCAAAGACCGCGTCGAAGTCACGGAACGCCGGGCGCAGCTTGGGCGCGTCGATCTGGTTGACGAAGTGCAGCTCGTCCCAACGAACCACGCCGGCCTTCATCTTGCGATGCAGGTCGACAGGCAGGTTCGAGCTTTCCATGACGACCATGATGCCCGACGACGGCTGATCCTGATAGGCGATCTCGGCGACGCGGCCGATCTTGGACATAGCCGGCGTCAGGTTGGTGATCGGCTGGTGTGTGAACTTGTCGACCTCGCCGGTGTAGGTGAACATGCGCACGCGCGGCCGCTGGGTGGTCGGCTTGCCACGCGCCGCCTTGACCGGCTCGGGGATCGACGAGGTGAGGACGTACTCGCTCGGCGACTTGAGCAGCTTGAGCAGCTTCTCGGTCTGGTGCTCGTCCTCGCCGCGCGCCACCAGCACGTAGCCCGACTTCTGGTTGTCGGTCACGTACTCGCGGATGCGCTTGATCGTCGCGGACTTGGGCGACTGCGGCAGATCGTCGATGATGATGAAGTCGATCTCGCCGGGGGTGATGCCGTAGACCTCGCCGACGCCGCGCCAGTCGCTGGTCGGGCAGTTGACGCCGCGGCGGTTGCGCTTGCGCTCGACGCGCCACAGCCGGGTGCCCAAGCCGGTCAGGCCGGCGTCGAGCAGGTCGTTGGGCTTGAGGTTGAACGACGTCGCCAGCGGCTGGCCGCGGTAGCGAGCGTTGGATCCGAGCAGCTGCGAGCGGCCGCCGGTGACCGCGGAGGTCTCGGCGTGCAGCTTGGCCATCGCGTCCCACTCGGACTTGCAGTCCTTGAAGAAGTCCGCGAAGGTCGCGATGACGTCGTCGATCACCGACTCGAGCTTGAGCTTGAGCGCGGCGTTGGTCTCGGGCGTATATTGCAGCGCCTCGCGCGACATGGCGACGGCGCAGGCGCCGATCGGCATCGTCAGGTCGAGGCCGAAGTCGAGCAGCGGCGAGACCTTGTCGCCGTAGCGCAGGTCGTACGCCATCGACGCCTTGGTCGCCGGATAGCGCACGCCGCCCATGATGATGCCCAGCTCGCCGCCGGTGCGCCGCATCGCCCAGCCATTGCCGACGAACGAATAGTCGGGGGCGTTGAGCGTGCCGCCGGTGACGATCGGCAGCGGCTGGAAATACTGCAGCGCCTCCTGCGTCGCCGCGCTGAACGCCTCCATGTCGGCGTCCTCGACCGGGAAGCTGACCTCGACGCCGTTCGGCTCGTCGGTCGTGGTCTCGGCCTGCAGCGCGACCGCCGGCAGGTTGTCCTCGTTCTTGTACATCGTGTAGACCGACAGCACGCCGTCGTGGACGACGCGCAGGGTGTACTGGTCGACGTAGGAGAACGGCGACTTGGATCCGATGCCGAAGCCGCCGATCGCGCCGTTGTCCTTGTCCTTGGTCGAGCCGTCGGTATATGCCATAAAGCGCGACGGCGTCGTCTCGTCGCCGAGGATGAACAGCTGGCTCATGCCGACGCCGAAGTCACGGATGATGCAGGTCGGGTCGAGCGGGTTGGGCAGCTTGACCTCGACCGGGCGGTTCGGCGTGCCGGCGGCGACGTGGGCGTCGATGCCGTTGGCGACCAGCTCGCGCATGATCGCCAGCGGCTTGTTGGCGTAGGTCGAGTTCTCGAACATGTCGAAGATCTTGGGCGACGCCTTGATGGTGGCGACGGCGCCGCGCAGCGGCGTGGACGACTCGACTGCGCGGTGAACGGTGTTGAGCAGCATGTGATATACTCCGATGGAGGGTGGTGTCAGATCAGAGGGCGATCTCGGCGAACACGGCAGACATCTGCCTGTCGCCCATCGCATAGCCTTCGCGCGGTGCCTCGCTGCGCTGCGGCCGATCCTCGAACAGCTCGACCTTGCCGACGTCGAACAGCGTCCACTGCGGCAGCGGACGGCTGGCGGCACCGGCGATCTGGAGACCGCGGGCGACCAGCTTGCCGGCCGTCGACTGGCCGACCGCATGGATCTCGACCACACGATATTTGCCATCGTACATGAAGTCGACGACGTTGCCGCCCTCCATGGCCTCGATCATACGATCGGCGATGGAGGTGCCCGGCCGGCTGCGGGGCGGCGTGATGTAGCGGTTGATCTTCATTCGACGATCTCCACGTTGGTGAGCTTGCCGTCGGTGACGATGAACTCGATGAGGCCGATGGGTTGCCGCACGCCGGCTCGGATGCGGCGGGTAGTGATCGGATCAGCTGCGGTTGGGTGGTACATGACCTCGCGCCGGCTCTTGACCACGACGGGCGGGGGCGGGGGCGGCGGCACGTTCTCGAGAGCGCGATCGTCGCGGGTGATGAAGCCACCGCTGGGGTAGAACCAGCGATACCGTGTGATGCCCTCCTCGTTGACCAGCTTGCAGAGGATCGTCTGACCCTCGTAGCGGACGGCCATAGTGGGGAGCGCCTGCGCGAGCCGCACGCCCGAGGCTTCGTCCTCGATCACGCAGATGAACGTGACCGATCGGCCGTCGCTGCGCAGCCGCAGCGGCTTGGTGAGGTCGAGGCTCATGCCGCCACCGACGCGCGGCGGTCGCGCCGATCCTTGAGCATCTGGAGGCGGTCGAGGCCGTAGTCGGGGTTGACGCGGTCGGAGACGAGGCAGCGCACGGCCTGGAGCGTCTTGGCCGTGACATGGACGCCCTGCTTGAGGCGCGTGCCCATGCGGCGATGGAGGGCGCCGAGCGGATCGGGCTGGCGAAGGTGGAAGGGGATGAAGGTCTCGGCCTCGAGCTGGGCGGCGGCGAGGCGGTCGCCCGCCATGGCCTTGACCCGCAGCTCGTTGAGGTGCTTCATGCGGCGATTACCCATAAGTCGTCTCCATTTCGATGTTCGCGATCGGACTGATCACGAGGATGCTGTGGACGTAGAAGGCGAGGCCGGCGGCGAGCAGAATGTCGCGGGCCTCCTCCCAGCGCCGTGTCCAATCGGACAGCGGCACGGGGTCGTCGCCCTGCACGCCGGCCACGATGCACGGGCGGTGGAAGGCGGTGAAGGGCGGACGAGTCATAGTACCGGGTACTCCTTTATTCGTTGTGGATCGTCTCGGCGATCCACATGAAGGTGCGGTAGATCATGAAGCCGACGCCGGCGATCAGCGCGAAGGGCAGAGCGATCGTGAAGCGGAACCCGTAGAAGAAGTCCGTCCACTCGTTCTGCCCCTCCACATGGTCGTCGAGGAAGGACCAGATGCCCATCGCGATCGCGATGAGCACCCAGATGCCGATGATCCAGAAGATCACTTGGTCTCGACAGCGAACGAGGTCGCCGCCTTGTTGACGACGGTCGACTCGGTGATGATGCGATTGATCGTCGCAACCGGCAGGTGCGCCGCCAGCCGGCCGACGAGGATGGTCTGGTCAAGCCGCGACGACGCCGCCTTGGTCGTGGCCGTGACGACGTAGCGCTCGGAGTCGAAGACGACGCCGGTCTGCTCGCCGCCGGTGATGACGCCGAGCGTGGTCAGCTCGGTCTTGGCCTTCTTCTTGTCGGCCTCGCCGAGACGCACCAGTTCGGCGGCGACGCCGAGGCGGCGAACGGCCTGTTCCTTGGCGCTGTCCGCGTCGAGCGGCTTGAGCAGCGTCTTCACCGCGGCGAGCACGGTGGTCTTGATGTTCTTCATAATGTCATTCTCCAGACGAAGGGAAGAGAGGGCGATGCCGCGCTGGCGGCGATCGTGGTCGAAGGTGACGATGCCCATGCCCGCGACACCATTGATGTCGCGGACGTAGACTCCCGCCTTGCCTACGAGGGAGACCATGCCTCCCTCGTAGACGACGCGCTGGCCGGGCTGCATCAGCCGTCGAGCGCGGCGAGCTGCGCGCGCAGGTCGGCCGCCGACTGGGAACCCAGCTCGCGGGTCTCGGCCGCCTCGATCGCGTCGAGGATCTTCTCGCGCTGGGCACGCTTGGCGGCGCGCTCGGCGTTGCTGGCGTTCTCGGCCTCGCGGATGCCGATGACCGCCTTGACGATCTCCAGCTCGTTGATGAGGCGAGTGCGCTCAGGGGTCGTCGACGCCGACGACACGAACGAGCGGGTGCCCGTCTTGTCGATCTGATCGGCCAAGCCGACCGCGATGTCGTTCAGGTTGGCCTTGCCGACCGACGACGTCAGCGGCAGGTCGAACAGCTGCTCGGTCGTGAGCAGGCCGTTGGGGGCGCGGAAGCGGAACTTGCCGCGGGCGGCGGTGAGGAAGAGATCGGACATCAAAAAGTCACCTCGTAGGTACGGCCGTCGGCGATCGCGATCACCTTGTCACGGCGAGTGGAAGAGAAGCCGACACCGGACAGCTGTCGCGGCGAGGGCGGGCACTTGGTCTTCGAGGACAGCACCTCGAACACCTTCCGGTGCGGGTCGAGCGACCCGCGCAGGAACTCGTTGACGAACCCGCGGGTGGCGTCGGGGTTGACGCAACCGTCGAGCATGAAGAACCAGTGGCGATTGCCGACGCCGCCGGCGCCCTCCCAGAAGTTGGGCGAGGTCATGATCGTGTCGACACGCACCGGCGTCAAGGTCTTGACGCCCCACTTCTCGACCGATGTGGTCGTGCTGGCCATGGCCGTGCCGTGCTTGATGTGAGTCAGCTGGCCGTTGGCGATCGTCAGCGTGATGCTGACTTTGTCACCCTGCGCCATAGCCTTGGCGTAGGATAGGTGGTGGACCACGCCCTTGGCCTCGACCTCCAGTTTGAAACCGTCATTCTCGTGCGACCGCCGGTTGAACTGATGCACATAGAACTCGTACTGACCGTCGAGTGGCATTCGCGGCCAGGCCATGTTCTCGACCGGATCAACCCGGTTCATCTTGCCGCCGGCGTTCATGTCGACATCAAGAATGCCACACTTATTACCGAAATAGATCTCGCTGCCGCGCGGCGGACGGCAGTGAAGATCAAGATCATCGCCGTTGAACCAGCCGAGGCTGATCCGCAATTCGCCATCGACGCGCCCGCCCGCGGCCTTGACGCGGTCACGCATGCCGGTGTCGGCCAGCTCGCCGTCGTACATCCACGCGAACTCGTTGTCCCACTTGAACAGCTTGCCGCTGTCGGCGTGCTGCGGCGCGGTGAGCGAGACGAAGTTGCGCAGCTGGTCGTTGGCGACGAGCAGCTCGATCGACTTGGCGCCGAGCGCCATGAAGTCGTCGATCGAGATCGGCGTGGCGGCCGTCGTGTCGAGCGCGCGGCTGCGCACCTTGGACGACCCCATCAGCAGGTCGGTCAGGCCGCCCTTCATCTTGCCGCGCACCTCGTTGTCGACGAACAGCACGTCGCTGACGCTGACGTCGTCGATCACCGCGTAGCGCCGCTCGATCGCGTCGGTGAGGCCCAGCTCGTCGAGGGCGGCGACCGCCTGCTCGATCATCTTGGGCGTGATGAGCGCGGTCGGGCGCTTGTAGTTCTCGGGCGCCACCTTCTTCTCGAAGGACTTGACCGCCTTCTCCAGCTCGACGCCCTCGGCGAGGTCGACGAGCAGCGTGCCGATGACCGTGTTGCGGAAGCGCGCCGCCGGCTTGTCGAGGCTCGACCAGATGAACCCCTCGTGGTCCGGCGCCTTGGCAAAGGCCTGCTGCAGCGTGCGGAAGTCCTTGATCGCCTTGACGTGCTCCTCGCCTCGGTAGAGCGCCTTGGCCTCGATCAGGTCGAGGACGGTGTCGATGTCGGCCGGCGTGATCTCGTTGAGGCCACGGCGCAGCACCTGCGCGATGGCGCCGCGCTCGCCGCGCACCTTGTCGGGCATCGAGGTCTGGTGGAGCTTGGCGACGGCACCGTAGAAGTGCTCCCAGCGGATCGACGGATCGTGGTTGTCGTAGTTCGGCTTCGAGCCGAACGCCGCTTCCTTGGTGCGGAAGATGCCGGTGATCGGCGCCTGCTGCACGATCTCCGACAGGCGCTGCGCCACCACGTCGTAGGGGTAGGGCACGTCGCCGACTTCCCACAGGCTGGAGCGCGAGCCGTCGGGGTTGATGGTGACGACGTTGCCGAGACGCCGGATGAAGTTCTTGTCGGCGTTGCAGTCGTGGGTGGTGCGCACCCGGAAGATCGGGTCGGTGCCCTCGGGGAAGGCGGCGAGATACGTCTCGAACAGGTCGATGACGTCGACGGTGAACAGCTCACCGCGAACGAGGTCGGCGTAGCGCTTGGCCACGGCGTTGGCGAAGGTCTTGAACATTACATGGTCTCCGTGAACGGCTCAAGATCGAGCAGATTGAAGTCGTGCAGGTAGAAGTAGATGCGGCCAGCGCCGCGCATGCTCCCTTTCATTTTCTTGGGGGTGAGGTGGCGGGCCGGCGAGATCAGCACCTTCGCGGTGATCTGGTTCTCGCCCGAGCGGCTGACGTGGTAGCGCTCGATCTGGATGACGGTGCCGGCGGGGAGCACGCCGTCGAGGCCGGCGGCCTCGCGCTTGCTGCGCTTCCACTCGCGGAACTGCGGCACCCAGTCGCTGCCGATGCCGCTGGTCTTGATGCGCGTCGCCTCAGTGAAGGCGTCGAACTCGTACTTGGCCTCGCCGTACAGCGTCTCCTCGTTGTCATGCGCGGCTTTGAAGTCGGGCGCGTCGAGGTCGGCGGTAAGGCGCCAGCGGCTGTCGATCGGCGGCATGAAGATCTTCACAGCTGATCCCTTATGAAACGGGCGAGGTCGCCGTCTTCCGGCTCGTCGCGGTCGGGGTCCGCAGCACACCCGCGCAGCGAGAACTTGCGCAGGTGGCTGTCGGGGATGTTGTTGCCGCCCCAGTAGGGCGGCAACGGCTCGTCACACGCCGTAGTAGAGTCGATCGACATTGGTCGCGACTGTGTTCGAGCGAGTGAGCTTGGCGTCGGTCACGATGCCGTCGGTGAAGGTCAGCTCGACGTCGGCGACGCAGGTGCCGCCGGGCGCGCTGCGGTGGAAGCTCGGCTTGCCGGCGCTCGGCACGCGGATGAAGACCGTCTCGACAACCGGCTTGGGCGAGGCGTTGCGCAGCTTGCGGCCGTATCCACACTTCCTGTCGCTGGTCGCGTAGTTGCCGTTGCGGTCGTAGCGGATCCAGCTGCCGGCGAGGTCGGTGTCGGAGACGTCGACGACATAGCCGCCGTCGTCGTCACGGCAGATCAGCTTGACGGCGATCTCTTCGTCGCCGAGGATGCTGACGAGCGGCTTGCTCGCGTCGATCGCGGGGGCGATGACCTCGAGCGATTTGCGACGGAGGCCGATCGTCGCGTGAGGGTGGCCGTCATCGTACTCGACGCTGAACTGCTCGTTGAGGCCGGTGAACAGGACACAGCTGACGGTGGCGGTGTTGACGAGGCCGGGGCGGCCGGCGCCGAGATACTTGACGCGGGTGCCGACGGTGATGGGTTCGGACATGCTGGTTCTCCTAGCGGCCGCCGCGGCGGATCAGCTCTTCGACTGATACGACGCGGGCGGGGCGGGCTGCGGGTGGGGTGAGGATGCGACCGAAGGTGGTCTCGGCCACGGTGGTGCGGCGGCCGGCGAGGCGGCCGAGCAGGGCGACGCCGTCGGTCACTGCTCGTACTCGACCATGGCGAGCGCGTGGTAGGGGATGACGGCCGGGTTGCCCGGCGTCTCGAGGCGGTGGCCGATCAGTGAGCCGTCCTCGCCGGTCTGGACGACCTTGAAGACGAACGAGCGATCGACACCCATCAGCGTGATGCGGGCGACCTTGATGCGAGCAGCGTTGAGCGCGAGGGCGCCGGTGCGGACGAGGGCGTTAGGCGACTGCATGGATCTTGGCCTCCTTGGGCTTGTCGTCCTCGTAGATGATCTCGAGGACGGCGATGGCGTCGGGGTAGTCGGAGCGGGCGCCTTCGAGCATCGTCATGCCGCGACCATACGGGCCGCCGCGCCGGGGGCTGAGCGGGTAGAAGCCGCTGGTCACCTCGGGCACGTTCTCGAACTCGAGGGCGCTGCCTTCGGTTTGACCTCGGGGCACCCGACCGGTTTCGGGGTCAAGCTCGATCGGCTGGTTCCAGCCACTGCCCTCGCCCCACTGGACCGCGATCATGAACCGACGCCGCGCATTGGGGTTGTTCTGGACGAAGCCCACGGTGTGGACCTTGCGACGAGAGTCGCCCTTGATGCGCAGCGGGCGGGTGGGATCAATCCGCATTGGACTTGCCCTGGTGGTGCTTGGCGATGCCGGCCTTGGCGCGGCCGTTGTGCAGGCTCGGCTCGACGCGCTTGTTCTTCAAGCGGTGCTCGCGGGTGACGCTGGTCTCGTAGAGGGAAACTTCCATGATCTGCTCCTTGATGGGGCGCAAGATGTGCGCCCCGAGTTATAGATGTGCAACCGAAACTACTCGGTAAGATACTCCTTGTAGAGGGAAGGCACCGCCTCGTCGGGCAGCAGCGAGACGTAATGGTTCTCATCCATGCACTCAGGCAGGCCGCGGTCGAGGTAGTAGCGGATGCGCGCCGCGGCTCCGCGGTGAGTGTTGTCCCTCTCGGACCACATGGCGCCGAACAGCCACAGGAACACCTGATTGGAGCTGGTGAGGCCGAAGACGCGCCGGCCGTAGGCCCACCAGTCGGGGCGCGGCTCGCCCTCGTCGCCTTCGGCACTGATGATCTCGTCCTTCTGGAAGAGCATGCCGGCCGACGGCCCGTGGCCGACCGCGCATGCGACGGTGCCGCACACCGCGCCGACACCGCCGTTCTCGAGGGCGTACTTGACCTTGAGTTCGGGGTCGACTTCCTCCCAAGGATCGATGAAGTCGTCCATGTCAAAGTCGGCGTAGTTGAGAGGCAGACTCTCGAGGTACGCGGCGAGCCGCGCGAGGTTGGGACGGTTGACGATCATGCTCGGATACTCCGTTTGGCTCGCCGCATCTGCCTGGCCCAGCGCGCCGGCGGTGGGTTCGGTGTCGGCATCGGCGGGATGATCTTGGTGGACGGGACGACGCGTAAGGGACGGCCGTGGTAGGAGGCCTTGCGGTTGCGGCCGTACCAGCGCAGCGCGCGGTTGGCGGCATCCTCGGTGCCGCACAGCTCGAGAACGTACCACTTGCCGTCGAGGTCGTGGTCGGATGCGTGGCAGACCTCGACGGCCCAGCTATTTGTGGGTGCCATAGCAGTTCTCCCGAAGCAGGTTGGGGTTGTTGGTGAACCCGTACGCCTGCTTGTGCATGGGCAAGTTGGCGAGCTTGGGTGCCTCAGTTGAACACGACAAGCACGAAGTATAGCCCAAGTCGTAGCGACGCTTGGGAAAGTATTCGCCGCAGTCACATTCGATGTCGTCGTCACGCTCGATGCGGACGTAGCGAGGCTTGGTGCCCATGCCGGGCGCGCAGCGTGTGAACATAGATTATCCGTATTCGAGGGTGAGGGCCTCCAGCTGGGGCATGATCCACTCGATCGGCCCGCCCATTTTCCAGTGGCGGGTGTCGAGGTTCAGCTCGAGGGCGGCGTAAGACTGGCCGTAGGGCTGGGCGAAGCCGTGGTAGCGCCAGCCACCTGCGTGGGTCTGCCGAACGATGGCGAGGCGACGCACGCTGGCGCGCGGGCCGGACCCCTCCTCCACCATCCAGTAGCCCGGCTTGATCTCGCGCGGGTTAGCCCAGTGCTTGCGCTTCTGCGCGTGCCAGCGGATTGGGTTGTCGGTGGGCGGGGTCATCGGTTGAGTGCTCCCGTGACGGTCTGGATGTCGTCGATGGCGCGATCGAACATCCGAACGCAGTCGGACAGGTCGTCGGCCTCGCCGGCTTCGCGGACGAGGAAGGTGAAGAGGCTGTCGCCGCACTCGGTCAAGGCGTTGCCGGAACGGAACATTTCCGACACCTCCTCGATCGGGTAGGCGTCCGCCACGCGCTGCTGAACAGCGGTGGCGTCGGCGTAGAAGAGGTAGCGGCTCATGACGCGGGACTGATCGTGACCGTGAACTGCGTGTTGTCGCCCAAGCGGACGAGCACGTGGTTCTCGGTGATGACCGTGTCGACGACGCTGTCGAGCAGGATCAGGGCGTCGGAGACCAGTGCGGTCTGCAGATCCAGCGCGGTCGGCTCGGGCGGGTTGTAGAACTGGAGGTTGCGACCCCAGTTGCCCTCGACCACGCGGCCGGTGATCGGGTCGACCACCAGTGTGGAGCTGTTGTCGCGACCGCGCTTGATGAGCAGGCGCGTCGGTTCGTCGCTGTCGATCGGCACCACGCGCCCGACGACGCGGTAGCCGCGGCGATCCAGATCGTCTTGGGTGCCGAGGCTGCGCATGGGGTCGATGTAGCGCACGGCCAGCGGCTTGGCCGGATCGACGGCGATCCGCTTGACGATGGTCGGCCAGACGTTGCCGAACCGCCCCGACACGTCCTTGCCGTCGGCGTTGTGGAGGTGGTTGTAGCCACCGCGAAGCTCGGTCTCGCCGAACTTCGTGCCGAGCGGGAACGTGCCGATGCGGATGAAGAACTCGCGCTCGCCCACGATGCCATAGTTGGGTTCGATGCTGGCGATCGTGACCTCGGGGTGGCCCTCGAACATGATCGTCGAGGGGTCGGTGTCCTTGGTCAGGACAGGGGCGACGCGCTCGACGAGGCGCGGCAGGGTCTTGACCAGGGGGTCCGCGTGGCGTGAGGCCGACGGCGTACCGTCGGGGTTGAAGAACGCCGACAGGTGGGTGCTCTGGCCGAAGGGGTGGCCCAGTGGCATGCGGCGAGCATCGGACAGCTCCATCGTGCCGGCGTCCCACAGGTTGTCGGGCAGGCCGTCGCCCTGCTCGGCGTAAACCGCGATGCGGTCGGCGTTGCTCGCGTAGAGCCGGTCGGCAATGGCGACGATCTTGATGTCGGGCAGCCCCTCGAACATGATGGTCGAGGGGTCGGTGTCGGGGGTGAGGGTGAACGTCATGCGTAATTCTCCAGCAGGGTGACGAGCAGGCTCACCGCGATCACCGACGCGGCGAGGCACGCGAGGGCGCTGATCCACCGGCGCTCGCCAAGATAGTGGCCGGCGGCCACGATCGGGCCGCCGATCAGCACGGCGATGAGGAAGGCGGTGAGCACCGCGGCGGTGTTGATGAGGAAGTCAACCATCAGCCAGTTTCTCCATGCAGGCGACGAGGGCGCCGAAGGTGCGCTGCTCGAGCGGGCGCTGGGCGTTGTCGAGGTCGATCCGGGTGATGCGCGGGTCCATGTCGACCGAGCCGGTGGTCATGCGGCCGCGCGGCCACCAGTCCGTGCCGCCGACGATCGGGTCGGCGCACACGCCGGTGTCGCGCAGGAACTGCGCGAAGGCGCAGTTGGTGTTGTTCATGTATTCGAACGCCTCGTCGGCGGGCTTGGTCTTGGCCCATGCCAAGAACGTGTCGTGGTCGGTCATGCTGCAAGACTCCTGAGGGCGGCGATGCCCTTCTCGGGGTGGACGACGGGGATGCGGCGGTCGCCGCCGTTCTCGTAAGGCGCGACCGTGTCCTCGTCATTGGCCTCGAAGATCGCATCGTAGTCGATCTTCAGCTCGAAGAACTCGGCGTAGATCGAGCTGTCGTTGCCGGGCAGGTTCAGCTCACGGGCGAAGCGGCCGAGCGCGCAGAAGCACTCCGCCTTGTCGCTCGTCGGGGCGACCTTGCGGCCGGCGGCGTCGATCGCGAGGCTGCGCGCGATGTGCTTGGTCGGGTTCGCGGCCAGCCAGTCGGCGGCGCGGGCGGCGGCGGCTTTGATGTCGTCGTTCACTTGAACTTCTCCAGGGCGTCGCGGGTGCTGCCCGCTCGTGTGTGGAAGAACCCCTTGCGCGGCTCGATGCCCATGTCTTCGAGAAGGGCGGTCGCCTCGTTGCGGTACGAGCCGACATGCGCGGGGTTCTCGGCGGACAGGCGCAGGACCAGCTCGAGGAGGCGGACACCGCGCTTGTGCATGCGCTCGTGGGCTTCCGCCTCGTTGAGGTAGTGCTGCACGTAGAGGCGGTAGGCCGCCTCGTAATGCAGCGCGAGGCGGACACGGTGAATGGATTGGGCATCGCCGCAGATGTGGTGGATGCCGTCGCCCGACAGGCCCGAGGACAGGTCGTGGTTCTCGTAGGCCACGGGCTTGAGGAGGGGGAGGCGCTCGGCGATCGCGAAAGACAGGAGGTCGTAGCCGTGTTGTGGCGTGCCGTTCCTGTTCAGCTCGATGATGCGCTGTAGCGTGGCCAGAAATTCGTCTTGGCGCTGCATCAGCAGACCTTTCCGTTGAGCGCGTAGAGCACGCGCCGGGGTGGGGCGGACGGGTTGAGCGGGGTCGTGCGCGGCGGGCCGGGTTCGAAAGTCGGCATGGTCACGACGGGGTCCACACGAGGTTGAGTGCGGCGACGAGGAGGCCGAAGCCAAAGACCCCCCAGCCGACGGGCCACAGGTCGAGGCGCCGACCGGAGCCGTTGATGCCGAGCATGGCGATTGCGATCCCGAGGATCATGATGGTGAGGGCGATCTTGTAGATCATGCGCGGTGCTCCTTGCGCTTGGGCTTCGAGTTCTTGGGCTTGGCAAGCCCCCAGCCACCCCACTTGCGGGTGCGGTCGCGGAACGTGGTCTGCGGCGGCAGCACGTCGTCGTAAGGGACGGCGGGCGCGGGGTGGCGCATCATCGCGAAGCGGTGGTCGGGTTCGATGTCCTGCGCGGCGTAGTAGCCGTGGCGGCGGTCGAACAGGAAGGCGACAGCCATTACAGCGCCTCCACGTTGTACGTGTGGGTGAGGCCGTGAGCGCGTTCCATGCGCTCCTTGAAGGTGTGGGCGTCCTCCTCGGTGAACGAGGCGACCGCGTCGTTCAGCATGATGGAGCGCCACTCGGTGGCGGTGCGCAGGCGGTAGCGGATCATGTACATGATGTCGTTTCCTACAGCTTGTGGGTCGCGCACGGCGGACCCCTGGGGGTGGGGGTAGGCGTGGTCCAGGCGGGGAGAAGTCGGTGGCGCTTCCCCTTTAATTTTCCCATTTTTACCCGGTAACTTACTATTTTCTTACATCTATCCATAGATAGATAAATAAGAAAAAATAAAGAAATAGGGATGGAAACTACCCAGTAAAAATGGGAAAATTTACTCGCAACAGACAGCGAGTTCTCTCACCCCGCGACGAGGTCGGCCACGCGCACGAAGCGGCGAGCAGACGGCTTTCGCAGCCCGTTTGCCATGACCCGGACCTGATCCACGGTGAGGCCCACCTCCCGCGCGATCCGCGGCACGGACTGGCCGGACGCGCGCATATCCAGAAACGCCATGCGGACAATTCCGGGGACCGGACCCTTCGTCCAGCCCCCATCCTTCATGGCGTCCAGACACGCCAGCCCGTCGGCGCGCGTGGCGAGGGCGGAATTCTCCTCGACGAGGTCGTGAACCGGAATGTGGTCGATCAGCCGCTTGGCCTCGCGAACCCCTACGTCGGTCCACTGGAAGATCCACGTCGCCGCCTTGAGGCCGACCGTGCCCACGAACGCGACCAGCTCGGTCGCGTCGGCGGAGTCCAGATCGGTCGCGCGGAACGACTTGAACACCCGCCGAAACTTGCGGGACGTGTAGCGCGGAATGCGAGGCAACAGCGCGTCCATCGTCCACGGCATGGTCATGCAGGCACAACCACGTAGTGCTCGCCCGAGTTCAATTCGGCGGCGTGGGCCAGGCGGAGCGCCTGCCGGTAGCTGAGAACCGCATCCCCGACCGATTTGGCGCGATCGGCGTTCCACACCCGAAACGACAACTTCTTCATGATCTTCACTCCAATAAACTGTTTATCGGTTGGTCCGGTCGGCGTCACGGCACAGGGCCGCGATCGCCGCGGCGCGAGCCGCGCGACGGTTGGCGCGCAAGCGGTCGCCGTTGACGTCGTGGGGGTAGTGCTCGGCGCGCGTCACCATGGGCCGGACGCGCTGGAGGCGGCGGATATGGGCGCGCGACGGCGGCTGGAAGTCGCGATCCTCGCGAAGGCCCCACACGTCGGCGGGGGTGACGGGGCGCGCCTGGTCGCGGTGGGCCGCCCAAAGGTCGGCATAGCCCGCGCACTGCGTGGAGATCGTGGGTTCGTGTGTCATCCGATAAACAGTTTATCGGGCCATGAGGAAAGCGACGACGGGCGTGGCACCCGCGACGACGAGCGCGCCCACGGCGTCGCCGTCGACGGCGAGCGCGAGCGCGAGCACGGTTTTCACGAGCACGTAGGCACAGATCAGCGCAAGGCGCATGGCATGACACTCCACAGGGGCAAGGGCGCGGTCCTACGCGAGGGCCGCAACCTTGCCCCTCCCCCTTGCGGGGGAGGGACCGATAAACAGTTTATCCGTTGACCGCGACCGGCTCGTCCGCCTCAATCAACGCCACGGCGGCATTGATATCGTCGATCAAGGCGTTCGCCGCCTCCACCATGGCATTGGACAGCGTGGCGGGATCGATCATGGCCCGTGCCGCCGCCAGTAGGGCGAAAAAGTCGGGGCCGGTATCGGTCGCCGTGACCGGGCCGGGGGCGGACCCGCCTTCGTCCGCCGACTTGTTGGCATCGTCCGCCGCCGACTTAGCGGCCATGGCCGCCGCCGCTTCGTCCGCCGCTTTCTTTGCCTTCGCCACCTTGTCGGCGTCGATCAACGCCTTGTAGACAGTGATAAAGGAACGGGTGCCGCCGAGGAGCGCCGTGCGGTCGTCCTCGCCGACTTCGCTCCACCGCCCCGACAGAACACCCACGTTGGAACGCCACGTGTTGAAGCGGCGCTTGATGACGCTACCCGCCTCGCCCTTCAAGTCAGCCCACCCCAAGGCGGCGCGGGTGCGCTGTGCAAGGTCGTCGCCGTCATGGCCGTGGACCTTCACGAGATTGAGATAGTTGCAGCCCCAATCCTTAGCGGCCATGGCCGATGCGCTTTCCGCCGCGCCCAGTGCGACGCCCATGGCAACGGCGGACGCTTCAAGCGCGTCCAATGCGGCGGCGACGGGGTTCGGGGGGAAGGCCGCGCCGTCCGCGCCGTCGGCGAGGATCGAAGCGAGGCGGGTATCGGTCGAAGCGTTGGCGATAACAGTCGTCATGGGATCATATCCTTTGGTTTGGACCGGCCGATAAACTGTTTATCGGCTTCGGCCTAGGCGGCGTCACGGAGGCGCACGTCTCCTGCGGCCAGGGCACAGTGGTGCTCCGGCCCCTGAAGGGGTGCGGCCGATTGGCCATGTGCTAAAAGCACGACCCCCATTTAGCCCCTATAAAGAGCACGCATAGGTGGGGGTGCTCGATTTAGAAGGGTAACACGCTTTTCCCTCCTGAAAATCGCACTCCCTATCCAATAGTCTACCCACACTTTCTGCATAATTTTTCGCGTTTTTCGCTATATTTAGACCAATACTTGGCCGAAACCGAGCAATACTGCCCAGTTTCGGCCGAATACTGTCTCAAAGCGCCCGACCGGGCAGAACAGCGTCTTTCAGGATCAGGCCGGCTGCCTCGTGCCGCATCTGCCCCACGCCGTCGTAAACGGGCACGACCTCGTGCCCCAGCTCGCCCAGCATCTGCGTGAAGCGCTCGTACGAGACCCCGTAGCCGCGTGCGACGTTCTTCATGAAGTGGATATACTGGTCGAACACGCCCTGAACGTCCGCCGTCGAGCCGCCCAAGGCCTGCACCTTGTCCGAGGACTGGATGAAGGCGGCGACCGAGTTGTTGGCGCGCACGATCTGGTTGAGCCGGTTGTGGTGCGAGGCGGGCTGGGTGTAGTCGCCGTTGGCCATCAGCCGCTTGAGGCCCTGCACCGCCCACGCGGCGATCGCCTCGCGCTCCTCGGCGATCAGCACCTTGTAGAAATCCACCACCCGGTCGGCCGCCGAGACCGCGCGCAGGAAGTCGAGGATCAGCCAGCGCCGCGCGAAGCCCTGCGAGGTGTCGCGCGAGCGCGGCAGATGGTTCGACCCGAACCACTGGGCGGCCACCGGCTTGAACTGGAAGATCTCACCGCCCTTGAACTCGGTGTTCTGCACCGTGCCCTCGATGATCTCCTTGAAGGCGCGCCCCTCGATGGTGGCTTCCTCGGGCAGCTCGCCGCAGATGTTGAGCGTCTTGCCCACCATCGGCGTCAGCTGGAAGCGCTCGCCCCACAGGGTCGGGGGGATCGACGCGATCGCCGCCGGCGGCATCATCGTGCGCAGCACCTCGAGCGCCTGCGTCTTGCCCGACTTGGCCTTGCCGTGGAGCAGGATCGCGCGCTGGAACTTGGGTGCGATGCCGAACATCGTCGCGGCCATCGCCTCCTGCAGCGCGGCGACCTTGTCCGAGTAGTCCTCGTCGTCGCCCCACGACCGCTCGAGATATTCGAGCCACTTGTGGGCCTCGCCGGCGCGCTCGGGCACGTAGTTGAAGGGCATCGTGAACGTCTTGCCGTACTTCGGGCTATGGTCGTGCAGCACGAGGTTGGTGTCGAGGAAGCCGTTGGCGAAATTGATGCCGTCCTCCAGCTCCTCGGCCAGCGGGCGGCGCGCGATCATCGCGATCGTCTTGGCGACCGAGACGTAGTCGTTGTGGCGCTTGACCAGCGGGTTGTTCTGGATCTGGTCGGCGACCTGCTGGCGCACGTCCTCCTCCGACAGCGCCGCGAAGTGCGCGCCCGACCACTGCCAGAACCGGCCTTGGTCGTAGCGGATCTCGCCGCCGCGGCCCATTTCCTCGATCACCTGCCGCGCGATCGCTGCGTGATTGTCGCCGACCTCCTCGTCGCCCATCCGGGCTTCCTTGAAGTCCTTCTTGAGGTCGGCCTTGGCGAGCTTGATCATGCCCTTGGTGCGATCCATGAGCAGGCTGGCCAGCCGGTTCATGTTCGAGTCGGTGAAGTTCTCGTCCTTGGCCACCTGCGCGATGACGTCGTCCACCAGCTCGACCGTGCGGTCGAGGCTGTCGGGGTCGATCGCGCGCTGCGCGTCGAAATACTCGACCGCGCGCCCGACGGTCCAGCTCTGGACCTCGTTCTTCTCGATCATCGCCGCAATGCCAGCGTGCGCGCGCTGCTCGTCGCTCAAGCCGTCGTCCCAGCCCTTGGGCAGGGTCGATCCGCCCTCGACGTCCTTGAGCAGGAACTCGATCAGCTTGGCGACGCCCTTGTCGGGGTCCATGTCGTCGCCCGAGGTGTGCGTGGTGAAGTTCTCGACCCAGTGGATCATGTGCTTCATCGCCTCGGCGAGCGTGAAGCGGGTGTTCTTGTCGATGCCGCGCACGATCCGCGCCAGATAGCCGGCATGGCGCACCATCTGGATGTCGCGCTCGCCCTGCGGCACGACGTCGAGCGGCGCCGAGCGGCCGGTCTGCGCGATCGACAGGCCGGGGATGTCGCCCAGCGCCTGCCGCAGGATGCGCTCGATGTCGAGCGGCAGCGGCACGACGCGGTCGAGCACCTCGTACAGGTGGCTGTCCGAGACGTAGGGGCGCTCGGTCTTGGGGTGGATCGAGGGCGGCAGCACCATCTGGTTGCCCTTGCCCAAGAACTCGACGATCGACTGGTTGTCGCCGTCGCGCAGCTTGAAGTTGGGCTGGCCCTGCCACTTGTAGATCAGGCCCATGCCCTTCTGGCCGACGCGCTTCCAGGGGCTGGGCGGCAGCGCCGCGAGGATCGCGTCGATCTGCGCCTGATCCTCGGTGTCGATGTCGATCGCGCACAGCCCCGATGCCTCGCCGAACGGCAGGCCGATATTCGAGTCGGGGTAGGACGCCAGCCACAGGCTGCGCACCGACTCCGAGGGCATGTGCTGGCCGTACTGCGTCCACTCGTTCAGGATCGGGGCCTTGCCGGCGCCCTTGCCGGCCGAGTTCCAGCGCTTGAGAGGCATGACCGGGATGCCCGCTGCCCAGTAGAGCGGGGCGAAGTCTTTGAAAATGCTCACGATTATGCTCCGAAGAAAGGATGCTGGGGAGGGGGAGGCGGCGGGCCGTCGTTCGGCTCGAAGGCCGACCAGATGAAGATGGCACCCGCGACGAGCATGAACCAGCCGAGAACAGGCTCACCCTTCGCGGCCATGTGTGTGCCGGTCGCGAGGTCGATCACCGCGAAGATGAGGTTGAGGACGCCGACCCTCACCGGAACGGCTCGATGCGCTTCATGAACTGCTCTCGACCTTCCTCGGAGACGAGGTCGTCGAGGATGCGGATCACCTCGTCCTTGAAGTGCTGCATGCGCTGCGCGGTGGTGTGGCGCTCGACCATCTTGAGCAGCCGCTCGATCTGGTCGCCCTTGGTCTTGGCGACCTGAATGCGCTCGCGCACGTCCATCGCCGCGGTGTCATCGCCGCTGCCCAGCTTGTTCAGCTCGGCCAGCGTCGATCGCAGCTCGTCGAGGATCAGCTGCTGGTCCTCCTCGGACAGCTGAATGTCCTTGGACGGGCGGCCGCGCGTGTTGCCGGTGACGTGGACCTCCTTCTCGATGACCTTCTCGACCACCTTGGGCGCGAGAAGGTCGAGGAGCAGGGTCTTGGTCTCCTCGTCGTAGGGGCAGTCGGCCTGATTGAGACTGTCGAGGTTCTTCTTGACGTCGGACAGGCCGGTCAGAACCGCGAGGCGGAGGGGAGGGAAAGAAGCCATGGCTCATACCTACGGCCACTCGCTTCGCGCGCAACGCGAATTTCCATCTTTACAAGGTAGTTTGTCCGAGACGGTTGCCCGTCAACCAGTTGCTCGCGGCCGCGATCTACGTCACAGGCGGCGGAATGTCCGAGTTCAATGACCTCTACAACGCCGTAAAGATGCGTTTCGGCGACGTCAACGCGTCGCAGTCGATGGGCGACTGGATCACGACCAACACCACGATCAAGAAGCGGCCGTTCTCGTACGACGGGTACGGCTTCCAGAAGATGATCGCGGACGACATGCACCACAACATCTCGGTGAAGAAGTGCTCGCAGATCGGCCTCACCGAGGTCCAGATCCGCAAGTTCTTGGCGATCCTGACGCGCTCGACCGCGGTGGCCGGCATTTTCTCGATGCCCAACGAGAAGATGTTCACCAAGACCTATAACGGCCGCATCAAGCCGATCCTCGAAGCCGACGTGGTGTTCAACCCGCCGACGGCGCTCAAGCCGACGCGCTCGAAGGACCAGATCCAGATCCGCGACAGCTTCGGCTACATCACCGCCTGCACCGAGGGCGACGCGACCAGCTTGAGCGCGGATTTCCTCTTCCATGACGAGCTGGACCTCAGCCCGCAGGAGATCATCGCGCTGTACCAGTCCCGCCTGCAGGGGTCGGACATGAAGATCACCCAGTCCTTCTCGACGCCGACCTTCTCGGGCTACGGCATCGACAAGAACTACCAGCTCACCGACCAGCGCGAGTACGTCGCCAAGTGCGGCGGTTGCGGCAAGTGGCACATCCCGCTGTTCACGCCGCCGTTCATCCACCTCAAGAAGATGCCCTTCGACGTGGAGCTGTTCACCGACCTGACCGCCCAGCAGATCGCGCTGCTCGATCTGGAGGACTGCCACGTCAAGTGCCCCGACTGCTCGACGCGGTTCGATCTGGGCGACGACGACCGGCGCGAGTGGGTCGCCGAGCGCCCGTCGGTGCTCAACTTCCGCGGCTATCAGGTCCGCCCCTTCTCGACGCCGCGCATCAAGCCCGACTACATCTTCGGCCAGCTGGCGCAATATCAGGAGAAGTCGTTCACCCGCGGCTTCTACAACACGGTGCTCGGCGAGGAGTACACCGCCGCCGACGCGCGCCTGCAGGAGGCCGACATCCGCGCCTGCATGGCCAAGGGCACCGCCTCGATCCCCGAGATCAGCAGCGATACGCCGGCCTACATGGGCATCGACGTCGGCCTGACCTGCTACATCACCGTCAGCGTTGACGACGAGGACGGCAACCCGCACTTCGTGTTCTTCGACACCTGCCCGGCCTCGTCGCTGCAGCGCCGGGTCAAGGAGCTGATGGGCATCTTCAACATCATCCAGGGCGGGATCGATCGCTTCCCCTACACCACCGAGGCCGACGCGCTGCGCGACGCGACCTCGGGGATCATCATCCCGATCCAGTACCGCGGCAATCAGGCGCTGGCGCCGGTGTTCGAGGCCGACACCAAGATCTTGAACCACTATTCGGCCAACAACACGCTCGCGCTCGATCGCGTGCAGTCGCTGGTCAGCCACCGAGTGATGAAGATCTCGGGCTACCAGTCGATGCGCGACCTGCTGATCAAGCACCTGCAGGACATGGTTCGTGACGACAGCCCGGCGAACTCCGAACACGTGCTCGGCGAGTGGAAGAAGACCAGCGGCAACGACCACTTCATGCACTCGATGGCCTTCAACCTGCTGGCCCGGCGCATCTGCGAGCACATGTTCGCCACCCAGCTTTCTACGGTGGCCACGACTTCCTCTTTCCTCGGCGCGTCTTTTGTGGGTACGCAGGGGATGCTCAATTTCAACGGTTCGGGCGGCATGAAGTCGCTTAACCGCATCTCGAGGCTTGGATAATGGCGGACACGATCACCAGCGGCCTGTCGGCCATCCTGCTGCCCAAGGGCAAGGGAGCCAAGGGTGGCAAGAGCGCCACGCCGCAGTACGTGCGCGGCCAGCCGACGATCTCGGCGCCGACCTACCGCGACCACATCACCGACGTCTACTCGACGCGTGCCGCCAATGACAGCCGCGAGCTGATCGCTACGCTGGCGAACATGGACCCCGACGTGTCGGCGGCGATCAATGCGTTCCTGTCGGTCGCCGGCTCGGTGGATCCGGTCGTCATCGCCTACAACGAGAACGACGAGATCGATCAGGAGGGCACCGCCACCGGCCAGCGTATCCTCGCGCTGATGACGGTGACCAACGACTACACGCTGGGCTACAGCGACAAGCCCACGGTCGACGCGCTGTGCAGCGACCATCGCTACATGATGCTGCTGCGCGGCGGCACGGCGATCGAGCTGGTGCTCGACAAGACCTACCTGCCGACCGAGCTGCGCACCGTCGACCCGGCCACGCTGACGTGGAACCAGACCGCACCCGGCGTCTACAAGCCGGTGCAGACGCCGGCCGGCTCGAACGAGGAGATCGACCTCAATATCCCGACGTTCTTCACGTCGAACTTTCACCAGTCGCCGCTGTCGAAGTACACCTTCTCGCCCTTCGTCTCGGCGATCAACACGATCGCGTCGCGCACGCTCGTCATCAACGAGCTGTACCGGATCATGAAGATCGTGGGCTACCCGCGCGTCGACGTGTCGGTGCTCGAGAGCGTGCTGATGCAGTCGGCGCCGCCGGCGTTCCGCAACCAGCCCGAGAAGATCCGCGCCTACGTCAACTCCGAGCTGAACTCGATCCGCGCCGCGATCGCGAACCTCAACTCGGGCGACGCCTTCGTCCACTCCGACGCGGTCAAGGCGGAGATCATCAACGACAAGAACCCGTCGGCCGGCATCCAGATCCAGGGTGTCATCGACGTGCTCAACGCCCAGAACCAAGCCGCCCTCAAGGTCATGCCGGCGGTGGTCGGCAAGGCGAACAACGGGCAGGTCGCCTCGACCGAGGCACGGCTGTTCGCGCTCAACGCCGACGCCCTCAACCGCGCGGTCGCCGGCGCGCTGACCAAGGCGCTGACGCTGGCGATCCGCCTGACCGGGTTCGCCGGCCGGCTGGAGGTGTTCTTCCCGCCCGTCGAGCTGCGCCCCAGCCTCGAGCTGGAGCCGCAGCGCACGATGCAGTCGTCGCGCCTGCGCCAAGACCTGTCGGACGGCATCATCACGGACGCGGAATACTCGATGGCCGTCTACGGCCGTCCGCCGCTGCCGGGCGCGCCGACGCTGTCGGGCACCAAGTTCGCCGATCCGGTGCCGGCGGCGGGCGTCGACGCGACCAGCGTCAGCCCCAACGACGACCCGCTCGGCCGCTCGCTGACCGGCGAGGGCGGCAACGGGGTGGCCAAGAACAACCAGGCGAAGCAGGGCCGCAAGGCCAAGCTCTCCTTCCAGATGGACGACGGCGGGACGTTCGAACTCGCTCTCTGATCTGACCCTATTTTCTTATTTTTACCTTGTACTCTTGAGAAAATCGCACGCAGTAAAATAGTGGTTCTCTGGAAACCAGCTTGCTGGAGGCCGGACCCCGAGTAGGAGCGACCCCCATGAAGCAGCTGGACATGACCCCCGCCCTCGAGGCGCTCATCAAGCAGGCGGTCGGCGATGACGTCGACGTCGCGGGCTTCGCCGTGTTCGAGACCATCATGGTCAACACCAAGCCGCTGCCCGGCAAGCGCGGCGCGCTGTTCGAGAACGCGGTGATCCAGCCGATCACCCTCAAGGAAATGGTCGACCACATCAACGAGAAGGGCGGCCATCTGCCCCTCGTCGCCGACCACGACCTGACGGGCGCCCCCAAGGGCCGTCTCTTCCACGCCGCGCTCGATTTCGAGGACGCCTCGCTCACGATGCGCGGCCTGTTCTACCTCGACGCCACCGAGACGCAGCTGATCGCCAAGCTGAACAGCGGCGTGCTCGACGAGGTGTCGGTCGCGTTCCTGTCGCGCGAGTTCAACTGCTCCGAGTGCGGCTGGGATTATTTCGCCGCCGGCGTTTCGCGCGAGCACATCTACAACCGCGTCTGCGCGAATGGCCACGCGATCGGCGTCGGCGGTGTCCACGGCGAAATGGTCGGCCTCAATCAGTTCATCGAAACTTCACTGGTTGCCCGTGGTGCAGCTGACAAGCCGAAAATTGTTGGTAAGTCGCAGTCGAAGTTGGCGCCCGAGGGACTCAAGCTCCTCGCCGCCTCCGGTTTTGAGACGGACGAGCTGGTCGTACAGGCCCGCCTCGGCAAAGAGGAAGATCACACCATGAGCGACATCGCAGCTCTGACCACCCAGCTCACGACCCTTTCCGCGGACAAGGGCGCCCTGACCGCGCAGCTGACCGCCGCCAACGGCGAGCGCGACACCGCGCGCACCGATCTGGCCACGCGCACGACCGAGCTGGCCACCGCGCAGGCCGACGTCACGCGCCTCACCGCCGAGCTGGCGACGGCCAACGAGCGTCCCGACGCCTCGGTCGCCACCGAGCGCGACGAGGCGGTCACCTTCCTGCACGAGCAGCTCGACCACCTGATGGTGGCCAAGGGCGAGACGAAGCTGGAGGGCGATGCCCGGCTCAAGACGGTCGCGTCGCTCAAGGCGAAGATCGCCGAGCTGACCGCGAACCTGACCTCGATCCTTCCCGTCGGCGGCAAGGCCAACGGGTCGGCGGCCGACGAGCAGAAGGCCACCCTGTCCTACGACCCCGCGTTCGCCTTCGGCGTCCGCAAGAACAGCAAGTAAGGAGCCACGACATGGCAGCGTACAACATCACTGGCGTGATCGGCGATGGCTTCCCCATTGGCCTCTTCACCTTCACCTACCACCTGACGGGCCTCCCGAGCGACGCGACCGACGAGACGGTCGCCGCGACGGCGGGCAAGGCGGTGTCCCTCGACGCGAACGCCGACGTCGCGGTCAAGCTCGCCGGCAACGGCGACGAGATCCTCGGCCGCATCTACGTCGCCGAGAACCGTGCAGCGATCGGTGGCGGCAAGGTCGCCTCGGTCGCCCGCAAGTTCAAGGAGAAGCTGCCGGCGGCCGACGGCCACGGCATCGTCCGCGGCGACCGGATCGTCGGTGCCGGCAACGGCCTCGTCAAGAAGGCCCCCGCCGAGAACACGACCGGCCCCATCGTCATCCAGACCGGCGACACCTTCGTCGTCGCCGAGAAGCTGTAAGGAACGCGACCCATGATCCCCAATCTCCTCGCCATTCGGGCCGCGCGTCAGCCGGCTGAGGTTCTGCTCGCGGGCATCAAGCCCGAGGACCGGAACCAGGGTACTTCCATGCGCGCCGGCGAGAACCTCGTCCGCCTCGCCAAGGAAGCGCATCTGTCGATCGATGACTACCTGCGTCTCGCGGTCGATCCGAACAAGGGCCAGTTCGCCGGCTCGAAGCTCGACGGCTTCGAGTGCGCGCTCGCCTACCTCGACCTGCCGACCCGCGAGGACTTCTCCTCGGGCGTCCTCCTGCAGGCCGCTGCCGAGACGTTCAACACGTTCCCCGGCTCGCGCGCCCTGTTCCCGCCCGTGATCGACAACATCCTGCAGTGGAAGTACCGCCAGGACCAGATCGAGAACGTCGCGGCGATCGTCGGCCAGTCGCGCACGGTCAACGGCAACGAGGTCATCACCAACGTGGTCGATGACAAGGCCGAGGATTATCAGCACACCGGCGTCATCGCCGAGGGCGCCGAGATCCCGGTTCGCTCGCTCCGCATGGCCGAGAAGAACGTCAAGTTCTACAAGTTCGGCGGTGGCATCGAGTTCACCTACGAGTTCGAGCGTCGCGCCAGCCTCGACATCATCACGCCGTACGCCGCGCGCATGCAGCGTGAGGTCGAGATCGGCCAGACGGCGATCGCCACGGCGCTGCTGCTCAACGGCGACGGCACCGCGGCGCACGGCGCGGCCCCGGTGGTCAACGCCACCGACCTCGCCGCCGGCTTCCCCGAGGATGGCCGCCCGGTCCCCAAGACCGGTCGCCTCAACTGGGAGGTGATCCTCAAGTGGCTCGTGACGCAGGCCCAGAAGGGCACGCCGATCGACACGGTGGTCGGCAACTGGGATATGTACCTCGAGTGGATCCGCATGTTCGCGGTGCCTTCGATCCCGGCGGGCAAGACCCAGATCGAGATCCTCGCCGACGCCGGCGTGCAGGTGGCCCGCGAGAACCCGCGGCTCCCGCTGAACATGAACTTCGCTCTCAGCTCGACGGCCCCCGCCGGCAAGCTGATCGGGTTCATCAAGGCCGAGACGATCGAGGAGCTGATCGAGAACGGCTCCGACATCGAGGAGTCGACCCGCGCGATCACCAACCAGCGCGTGAAGTACGTCAAGACCACGAACCGCGGCTACCGCATGGTCTTCGGCGACACCCGCTCGGTCCTGAACCTCAACCAGGCGTAAGCCCGGCTGCGGTTACCCGCGAAGATGAGGGCGGCCCTTCGGGGTCGCCCTTTTCGTTTCCACCGTGTGCAACCGCTTCCATTGCCGTCCATTAGCGCTTACTACCCCGCCACCACAGGAGAACTACCATGGCCAAGGCCCCGACTGCCGCCCGTCCCGTCGCCCCCGGCGTCGATCCGATCGATCCCGTCAAGCAGCCCGACGTCGCCACGACCAACGACGCGCCCGCCGTGCGCGAGCCGGTCGTGAGCACGGAAGACCTGCCCGACGGCGAGAAGGTCTCCGTCCGCACCAAGGAAGGCACCGAGCTGCTGATGGACCCGTATTCGGCCGTCCATTACGACCGCGAGGCACGCGAGGTCTCCGTCACCCAGTTCGTCCGCGACGAGCTGGACGAGGGCGGCCGGCTCGAGAAGGCCTAAGCCGTGATCATCCGCAACGGTCTCGCGATCACCATCCCCGTCCTGTTCTCCTCGGGCCTGCCCGACGGAGACCTGACGTGGCGCCTCATGGGCACCAACGGGGCGCAGGTGGCCGCGGGCACCGTTGTGCTTGAGGATGGCGACGTGTCGGGGCTGATCCCGATCGACGCCACCTCGAACCTGCTGCCGTCGGGCGTCCTGTTCGGCAGCCGCGACCTCGAGTGGACCTACACCAGCGAGGGTCGCATCATCAACGGCGAGGAGCGCTACTCGATCGAGGCGCGCTGCCCGTTCGGCGCGTCGACCTCGGGCGTCCGCGCCAAGCTCGGCGTCGAGGTGACCGACCTGCCCGATAACGACATCTCGCTGATCCGCGCCTACGTCGGCTTCCGCGACACCGCGACCGCGGTGCTGCTGGAGGCGGTGAGCGGTGACGCCAAGGAGCTGGCCGTCCGCGACGCGATCGAGGCGCAGGCCGCGCTCGCGCTGATCCCGACGATGGCCGTGCGCATCGCCGTGTCCGAGGACAGCGGCACCAACGCCTACAAGCGGCAGGCCATCAACTGGAGCGAGGTCGCCGACTACCTCTCGGGGCTGGTCAACGACGCGCTGGTGATGGTCAACCCGGTGTTCGACGCGACGCCGACCGGGGCGCTGTTCATCCTCGCCACCCCGGCCACCGACCCGATCACCAACGTCGCCTACGGCTAAGTCCCGGTGCGCAGCAGCTCGACGCCGATCGTCCGGTAGTTGCGCTGCTCCGACTGGGCCATCGGCATTACCTTGAACGCCGACACCAGCAGCTCGCTGACCTGCTCGCCCTTGTCCATTTCGAGCAGCGCGATCTTCTGGCCCTCGCCGAACCGATCGTGCAGCATGCCGAGCAGCTCGATCTCGTTGAGCAGGTTGGTGTCCTGATAGCTCGACACCGCCATCGCGAAGCGGATCATCCAACGGCCCTCGTTCTCGTCGAACGAGAAGCCGTCGGTGCCGATCAGGGTGATCTGCTTGAGATCCTTCTCGGGCGTGCGCTCTTCCCAGTTGTGGTAGTCGATCGGTTCGGGGTAGAGCACGTCGGCGTTGATCTCCTCGATCGCATCGCTGATCGCGCGGATGATCGACTTATAGACTGCAGGGATCGGTGAATTCATGGCGCAAGCTCCAAAACGGCCGGTTATCCTCCGCTTCGTCTTCGGCAAGGGCCTTGTCAAGCGACGCAAGGAGTCCGACAACACCGCCCGCGCGGTGGTCGAGGCGCTGACGCTCGCCTACGCCGAAGGGACGTGGGAGAGCACCAAGGAGCGGCTGCGAGAGTCGATCGCCAGCGACGTCCGCGCCGAGCTGGTGTTCGCCGCCGGCGAGTTTCGCCGCAACGTCATCGGCGCGCCGGGCAACCAGCGCGGGCTGGTCGGGCGGCTGGCGACCAAGGCGCGCGGCGATGGCGCGCCGACGCAGAACCTTGGCAGCCTGCCTCGCTGGGCGCCGCGCACCGCCAACTATCTCGCCGACAAGAAGATCTTGGCAGGCCACCAGCGCTGGTTCGACAACACCGGCTGGGAGCCGCAGGGCGGCACGCTCGCCGACTTCTTCAAGCCGCGCACCGCCGATACCGAGGGCGGTGGCACCGTCAACATCGGTTCGGGTGGCATCTTCGAGGAGATGTTCGGGGGCATCAGCGTCCGCATCATCCGCAACAACGTCGGCACCGCGGCGACCGCGCCGACGCTCAAGGTCGGCGGCGGCGGCGTCCACACGCAGACCCAGCTCGGCCGCGTCGAGGTGCGCGCGCTCGGCAAGCTGACCAACGCCATGCTCGGCAGCAGCGACCGGCCGAACACCGCGCTGCTCGACCGCGTCGCCGAGTCGTCGGCGCAAGGCTCGATCGTGGCGCTCCACCTGCGCGGCGGGCGCGGGCGCTACCGCCCGGCGCTGGAGCCGTACCTCAAGTTCTTCCTCGAGCGCGCGCTGCCCTTCGCGGTGCAGCAGCGCATCCGCAAGGGCACCGCGTCGGGTCGCCTGTTCAGAATGTCAGCGCCGCGTTGATCGCGGCGATGGCTGCCTCGGCGGTGCTGTGCCCGGCGGCGAGATCCTTCACGCCGTCCTGACCGGCGCGCGGCGGCGCGCTGGTCTCCTTCGAGCCACCCAGCGCCGCGGACACCACGGTGACCAGCGTGTTGTGCTGGCAGATCACCATGGCGTTCGCCTCGCCCAGCTTGAGCTGGATCTTCTGGCTCAATTCCCGGCGCGCGTAGCGCCAGTAGATGTCGGCGTAGAGGTCGCCCTCTACGCAGCCGAAGGCCCAGCAGACGGCGTCGTCGAAGCTGAGTTCTCGGAACCATCCGAGGAGGGCGTCGGCGGGGCCTGATTGTACCGGACCCCCAGCGCCGCCAGGCTTGCGATCCGCTTCACGAAAAAATAGAGGGCGTGCTCGCCGACCCACGTGAGGATGCGCTCGACGTCGTCGCTCGACAGGTCGGTCTCGTCCAGCGAGATCAGCTGATCGGGATCGGTCAGCATCTTGTTGGACTTGGTCAGCACGCGGCGGATGAGATAGTCCTGCGTGAAGACGTCCTCGCGCAGCAGGATCAGCGCGGTCTGCGCGTCCGGCAGCAGCCGGCGAAGATCCATCTCGAGGCCGTACGTCATCTTGATGACGTCGCCGTTGACCTCGATCGTGAGGGGCGGGCGCTCGGGGAGGTTGTCGAGATCAGTCACTGACGACTTCCTTCACGATGAGACGGGTCAGTGCCGCGTCGAGGCTGACGTGCTTGTTGAGGCCGAGTCGAAGAAGTTGATTGACCTTCACGTTGATGAAGATCCCTTCCGCGATGGCAAGATCTCCGATTTCCTCATAGAGGGACTCGGGGATCCGCACCGTGAAGCTCTTGTGCGGTTCTTTGGGGGCGGGCGCCTTAGCCATAACTCTCCGGTGGTGATCTGCGGTTGCGAGATTTCCTATTGAGCGAAACGCGAAACAAGGCAAGAGGCAATGCGAGTTTCAGAGGAGCGCCGTTATGGCCGAGGTCCAGAAGTCCGCATTTGCCCTGTCCGAGGCCACGATCATGATCGGTCGGGCGTTCGTCGACGATGTCTTTTCCCTGACGCCCGAGAAGCACTCGGTCGGCATGGTCAGCGAGGTCAACGTCGGCGTCGACAGCTCGCTGACCGAGCTGATGAACGGCGTGGCGCAGGTGTCCGTCGACGCGCGGCGCACCGGCGTGTCGACCAGCATTACCGGCAACGTCTACGAGATGACCGCGCAGAACCTGATGCGGGCGCACGGCCTGTCGGGCACGGCGACGCCGGTGAAGCGCGGCAAGCTGACCGCCCCGCTCGCCGCCGGTGCGACGTCGATCTCGATCGCCTCGGATCCGATCCCCGGCGAGTCGACCTCGGCGATCACCGCGACGACCGACATCCCGGCCGGCGCCACGATCCTGATCCAGCGCGGCGACGGCGAGCAGGACTACGTGTTCCCGACCGTCACCTCGGCGGCCGCGACCGGCACCGGTCCCTACGTCGCCGCGGTCGACGCCGCGCACGGCGTGCCCACCGGCATGAGCTTCCCCGCCGGCGCGCGCGTCTGGGTGATCTCGCCGGTCTCGGTCGGCGACATCGACGCGGACGACCTGTTCTGCGTCAAGATCGCCGGCAAGCTGTCGAACTTCGACCGCCCGATGGTCTACATCGCGCCCAAGGTCCGCATGGTGAAGGGCTTCGGCATCGCCTACACCGAGACCGCCTACGGCTCGATGGCCTGGGAGATGAAGCCCTTCCTGCTCTCCCGCGGCGAGGCGCAGTCGGGCAACCGGCTCGACGAGATCGGCACGCGACGCACGGGTCGCCTCTTCCTCGGCGGTTAAGCCCCGCCGCCTTGACACGGACGTTGAAGGTCGCCCAATGGGCGGCCTTCTTCGTTTGGAGCACCCGTGTCCACGATCCCTCTCGAACATATCAAAGACTCGCACCAGCTGATCGCTGACGGCCGCGTCGAGCTGTTCGAGCTGACGCCGTCGGGCGGCACCGGCGTGATCCGCTTCAAGAACGACAACGACATCACGTGGCGCGGCAACACCTACACCGGCCTGCCCTGCAGCCTCAGCGGCGAGCGGCGGTCGGCGGACGGCGGCAACTCGATGCCCAAGCTCCAGCTGGGCCAGCCCAACATCGACCTGTCCCAGTTCAAGGGTCTCGTCTACGACGGCTACCTCGACAATGCTGTGGTCGTGCGCATCACGATCCTGCTCGACAACCTGCTGAACAACCGCCTGATCCGCGAGATCAGCACCTACCGCGTCAAGCGCGTCGAGTCGTATAGCCGTTCGCAGATCAGCCTCCAGCTGGCGACCCTGTCGGACAGCCTCGGCTTCTCCATGCCGTACCGGACGTTCGTGCCGCCGGCGTATCCCTCGGTGCAGATGTGACCCTCCAGTACGAACACCTGATCGGCGCCGGCTTCGACTGGGGCCACAAGGACTGCCTCTCGCTGTTCCGCGACTTCTACAAGCTCAACTTCAACATCGAGATCACCAACTACGCGCGCCCGTCCGACTGGTCCTCCGACAAGCTCGACCTGATGCGGCTCTGCTACGAGCGCGAGGGCTTCAACATGATCACCGAGTGGAAGCTCGGCGACCTGCGCCCTGGCGACCTGCTGTGCATGTCGATCGGCGAGCGCAACGCCAACCACTTCGCTGTCTACCTCGGCGAGGACGAGCTGATCCACCACCTCTACGGCCGCATGTCATCGAAGGAGACCTTCCGAGGTTTCTACCGAAACTCCGTGCTTTACATCTTGCGCCATCCTGATGTACCGGACCTGCGACCGGTCTACCCCGATGTCGATATCAGGACGCTGCTCGATGCTCGAAACGCTCTATAATCCCGAGGACACCGACGAGCGGTGCGGGATCGTGCTCAAGTCGGGCGAGGTGATCGAGGTCGAGAACATCGCCGACGACAAGACCGACACCTATGTCATGGACCCCACCGCGATCGCGCCGCTGCTCGCCGCCGACGAGGTGGCCGGCACGTGGCACACGCACCCCGGCGGTTCCCCGAACCTGAGTGGTGAGGACTATTTGGGCTTCCTCGACTACCCCGACTTGGCGCATACGATCATCGGCCTTCGCGACGGCGTCGTCGTCGCCCAGCGCTACACCATCGTCAACGGGCTGGTAGTCGCATGCGATTGATTTTTCATGGCCGCCTTCGCCAGCTGTTCGGGGCCGAAGTCGTGATGCAGGCGGCGTCGGTAGCCGAAGCGATCGAGGGCTACTCGCGACAGGTCGACTGGCCCGGCGACATGCCCATCCAGCTCGTGGGCTTCAATACGCCCGAGAAGCTCCGCGACTACGCCGAAGAAGTCCACGTCATGCCGGCGATGCGCGGCGGCGGCGGCAAATTTGGCTCGATCATCCTCGGCGCCGCGCTGGTCGTGGCCGGCATCATCCTGCTGCCGTCGCCGTTCGGCGTGCCGCTGATCGTCAGCGGCGGCCTCATGATCGTGCAGGGCGTCATCGGCCTGTTCATGAAGGCGCCCAAGATGAAGGGGGTCGACGACCCCGAAGCCTCGAAGTACCTGCCCATCAATCGCAACACGACCGCGATCGGCACGCCGATCACGATGGCGTGGGGCCGCATCGACCTCGCCGGCCACTGGCTGAGCCTGCAGTCGGACAGCACCAACCTCTCGTTCGGGACTTTCCCGGCGTCGCCCAGCTAAGGACCGAATATGTCGTACACCGTCACCGAGGAACTGAAGCAGTGGGCTACGCCCGTCCAAGCCACCTACATCGACGCCATTATCGCCGCCGGGGGCAACATCCACAAAGCGGCGAAGCATCTGGGTCGACATCACAACAGCCTCCGAGCAGCGATGGCTCTTGTCCGGGCGAACGCCGCCGTCCACGGATACTCCCCGGAACACGGTCTTAACTCACAAGTCCCGCATCCGTTCATCGCCAAGGGGCACTCGACCCTCCAGCGGGTCGGCGCCGACGGATCGCGCGAGACGGTGCTCCAATGGACCAAGACCCGCCTCGACGATCAGGCGTGGGCCGACCAGATCAAGGCCGGCGTCGCCGCCTTCCTCGAAGACGCCGCGCCGCTCCCCGCCGCGCCCGCGCCGCTGATCGAGGAGAACAGCAACGACATCATCCCGTGGATCCAGATCGGCGACGCCCACCTCGGCATGCTGGCGCACGAGGCCGAGACCGGCGCCAACTTCGACCTCAAGATCGCCGAAGCCGAGCTGATGACCGCGATCCACATGCTGATCGACGACCTGCCGGTGGTCGAGCGGCTGGTCATCAACGACCTCGGCGACTTCACCCACTACGAGAACATGCGCGGCGAGACCGACGCCAGCGGCCACAAGCTCGACTACGACGGCCGCTTCCCCAAGATGATCGAGGTCTACTCGCGCATGATGCGCGGGATCGTCGACAAGGCGCTGTCGAAGGCCGCGATCGTCGACGTGATCGTCAATCAGGGCAATCACAGCCGCACGAACGACCTGTGGATGGCCGAGCTGCTGCGCGTCGCGTACGACGCCACCGGCCGCGTCAACGTGCTGAACAACCGCTCGCCCTTCATCGGCTACCGGATGGGCAACACATTCGTGATGACCCATCACTCCGACACCTGCAAACCGGCGCGGCTGGCCAGCGTCATGGCCACCGACTTCGCGCGCGACTGGGGCGAGTGCGACTATCGCTACATCGACATCGGCCACATTCACCACGGCATGGTCCTCAAGGAGCACCCCGGCGTGGTGATCGAGAGCTTCAACCAGCTCGCCGCCAAGGACAAGTGGGCCACCGACGGTGGCTACCGTTCGCGCCAGTCGATCTCGGTGATCTACCGCAGCCGCACCTACGGCGAGATCGGCCGCCGCCTGCTTCCGCTGCGGCAGGTGCAGGACCGGATCCGCTTGGCGACGCCGTCCCACTACGTCGCCCCCGAGCGCCGCGCCTTCACGGTCTAGCGGTTGCCCTCTTAGGTCTTGCGTGACGCCATCGGCCGCGACAGAAGCGGCCGATGGCTAGCAATGTTTATACCCAAGACATCGTCCTTGATGCCGACGGCAAGCCGGTATTCGACGCGCTAGCCAACGTCCAGCAGACGCTTGCCCAAATTCAGAGGACTGTGGCGGGCATCGGCCTGACCACCGAGAAGGACGCCAAGGAGTGGGGCCTTGCGCTCGCGCAGAACCTCAAGCTGCTCAAGCAGGCCGAGAGCGATCTTCGGACCCTCCAGACCAACCCTCGGACGCAGGACTCGAAGTCGGCCAGCGCGAAGATCTTCTATAAGGAGGAGCAGCAGCGCGTCCGCGAGACCGGCAACGTCGAGAAGCAGATCGCGAAGGAAGTCGCGGACTACGAACGCGAGCAGGACCGCAAGGCGATCTCGTCGGCCAAGGAGGTCGCCGCGGCGCGGCGCGAGGCGGCCCAGGCCGCTGTCACCGCCAAGGCGCGCGGGATCACCAACCGCGACGACGCCAGCGCCGCCAAGGCGGCCAGCGACGCGCGCCTGAACCAGCTGCGCCGCGAGCGCGACGCGGTCGCCGGCAACGACGTCGCCGCTTCGCGTGCGATCGCCGATCGGATCACGATCGAGAAGGCGCTTGGCCGCGAGCTGGACAGCACGATCAACAAGCTCAACCGGCTGACGGCGGCCGAGAACACGGCTCGCGCAGCCGCCGACCGCCGGATGCGCGGGGTCACCTACAAGGATCAGACCCTGCTGGCGCCGAGCACCGTCCAGAAGACCGCCAGCCAGCTCGGCAACGCCGGTGCGCTCGACTTCTACAAGAACGAGCAGGCGACCGCCCAGTCGATCCTGCGCGCACGCATCGCCGACAGCCGGTCGAGCGAGCAACAGCGTGTCGCTGCACAGCGCAACCTCGAGACCGCCAACAAGCGGGTCACCGAGGCACAGAAGCTCGTCACCGAAGAGAACCGCATCGCGACCGCGCAGGAGCGCCAGCTCAAGAACGCCGAGCGGCTTGCCAATGCTGAGGTCAAGCGCACGGAGCAGGCCGCGCGCGCCGCGCAGCAGGCCGAGCGTCAGGCAGAGTACGAGCGCCGACGCTCGCCGATGGGGCGCGTCCAGACGGCGGCGACCAACCTCGCGCTGTACGGCGGCGTCGCGGGCGTCGGCTACGCCGCGTTCAACGCGGTCCAGAGCGGCGTCGGGCAGGTCGTCGAGATGGAAGACGAGCTGGCCAAGCTGCAGGCGATCGCCAACGCGACCGATCCGCAGCTCCAGCAGCTCAAGGCCTCGATCTACGACATCGGCTCGACCTCGCGCTTCTCGGTCATCGACCTCGCCAAGATCAGCCAGACCTTGGCGCAGGCGGGCGTCAGCGCCAGCCAGATGCAGGAGGTGCTCAAGTCGGTCACCACGCTGGCCACCGCGTCGGGGTCGACGCCGGACGAGGCCGTCAATCTCGTCACCTCGGCGCTCGGCTCGTTCCAGCTGCAGGCCAGCGAGGCGGCGCGCGTCTCCGACCTGATGACGTCGGCCCTCAACCGCACCAAGCTGACGGTGCAGCAGACCGGTCAGGCGATCCAGTACGTCGGTGCCACCGCCTACGAGCAGAACATCAGCCTCGAGACGCTGCTGGCGACCGTCGGCGCGATCGCGCAGGCCGGTGTCCGCTCTGGTTCGACGATCGGCACCGGCTTCCGCCAGTTCCTCGTCGACCTGCAGAACCCCAGCGAGAAGCTCCAGACCCAGCTCAAGGCGCTCAACATCAGCGCCTCGGACGTCGACGTCTCGACCAAGGGGCTACCCGCCGTTCTCGAGAAGCTGCGCGACAGCGGCTTCGGCGCCGGGCAGGCCTACGCCGGCCTCGAGACGCGCGCGGCAGCGTTCTACCTCGTTGCCAAGAACAACGTCGACATCATGGACCAGCTCATGCTGTCGTTCGCCAACAGCGGCGCGGCGGCGACGGCCAACGAGCGGGCGATGAACTCGCTCGGCGCGCAGTGGCAGCGCTTCAAGAACATCCTCGCCGAAGGGCTGGAGGAGTCGCTCGACCAGCCGCTGACGATCCTCAAGAACATCCTCACCTCGATCTCCGATAAGATCGAGGAGTCGCGCCGCATCGCCGAGGAAATGCGCCAGCAGGGCGCCAGCCCGAACGCGGCGTGGTACGAGAAGGACTACACGCCGCAGGCCACCGAGCTGCTGCGCCGGTCGATCAACATCATCGGCAGCCCCAGCCAGATCGCATCGGGCGGCACGGCCGGCGGTGGGCTGGGCGACTGGATCGACAGCTGGACCAAGAAGGCCGATGGCGCGACCGTCGCCTCCGAGCGGCTTGAGACCGCCGTCTCCGAGACCACCGACGCCGTCGATCAGCAGACCGGCCGGATCAGCGAGCTGGACAAGGAGATGGCCCGCCTCGCCGCGCAGAAGGAGAACCTGCGCAACAACGACATCCGCTCGGGTGGCGAGATCGTCACGCTGACTGCCAAGTTCGAGGGGCTGGCCGGCTACCTTATCAACACCGGCAATCGCTACGACGACCTGACGCAGGCCGTCGATCGCTACCGTCTGGCCCAGCTCAACCTGCTGAACACCGACCTGACCGCGCAAGGCTCGGCGCTGAACCTCCAGACCGCGGACGCGCGCCAGCGCGGCGGCTCGGCGATTAGCCAACTCCTCAACAACCCCAACGCGATGAGCAAGCTCACCTCGCAGGAGCGCGCCGCGGTGCGCGCGCTGCGCACGGCGGCGCCCAACTCGGAGCAGGCGCAGCAGGCGCAGGGCCTGATCGGCGACGCGGTGCGGCGCTTCACCGCCCCCGCGACCTTCGACCGTGGCATGGCCGGGTCGCTGAACCAGATCCTGCAGGCCGCCGGGGTCATCGCCTCGAACACCGCGCAGAGCAACGTCATCCAGCAGCGCACCGCGGACAACACGGCGGCGATGACGCCCGCTGGCCGCAAGATCACGAACAGCTCGAACGGCATCCGCACGCTCATCACCGAGCTGGGGTCGGCGGAGGGCGGCGAGAAGGCGCGCATCGGTCGCAACGCCACGGGTCAGGTCAACGTCCTCGACCGCTACATCACCGGCCTGCTCGCCGACAAGAGCATCCAGGGCGGCAACCGTCGCTTCCTCGAGAGCGCGGCGGTCGATCTCAAGAGCATGCGCCAGCAGATCAACGCGACGCTGCTGCCGACCAAGTCCGAAGAGACCGAGCGCAAGCGCCGCGAGCGCGAGGCCAAGGCGGCTGATCGGGAGGCCTCGCGCAAGCCGCTGGTCACGCAGGCCGACATCGACGCGATCGGCACCGGGCTGGGCCTCAAGCTCGGCAGCGGCGTGCGCACCAAGGCGGAGCAGAACCGCCTGCACGCGCGCGGCCTGACGCCGGCGACCGGCGACACGTCCTCGCACTCGAACGGCGGGATCGCCCGCGACTTCTCGGTCGCCGGCCTCACCGACGCCGAGGCGCGCCGCTACGCCGCGACGATGCGCGCGCAGTATCAGGCCAAGGGCATCGACGCCTTTGTCCAGTTCGAGACCGGCAAGGGTCGCGGGCAGGGCAGCGGCCGGCACATCCACGTCAACACCCGCAAGGGCACCCGCCTGTCGAAGGACCGCGAGGGCCAGCAGGGCGACCGCATCGACGCGCAGCTGGCGCAGGATCAGCTGGCGCTCGATCAGGACGATCTGGCCAACAAGATCAAGGCGATCAGCAAGGCCACGACGAGCGAGACGTTCGACGAGGCGACCAAGGCCGCCAAGGGTGCGCTCGACGCGGTCAACGCGCAGGTGAAGTCGGCCGCGCTCGACGAGCTGGCGGCGGCCGGCGTCGGCCCCGGCTCGCCGCGCTTCAAGGTCAAGATGCTGCAGGTCGATCAGGAGATCGCCCAGAACATCGAGAACTACCAGCAGAAGATCGCCGAAGCCCTCATCAAGAGCGCCGACGCGCAGACCAAGGCAGCGCAGACCGCGTTCGAGACCGCAACGAGCGGCGCGGCGGGCGTGCTCAGCGCGGCGCAGGGCGCGGCCTCGGGGCTGGACAACTTCTCGCTGCGCAACCGCGTGCCTGACTACGTGCGCCAGCTCGCCGGCGATCGCGTCAATCAGGCACAGGAGGGTCTCGCGCGCGCGCAGTACGCCGCGCTGCCCAACCAGATCGCCGCCAAGGAGGCGACGATCGCCGAGTTCGCGGCCAAGGCGCAGGAGCAGGGCGTCACCACGCAGACCATCGCCCAGCTCGACGCCATGAACAAGGAACTGACCGAGCTGATCCAGAACCGCGAGGCGCTCGGCGCGCAGCTCGGCGCGGACGGTCTGCTGCCGACGTCGGTCGGTGCCGGCCTGAACCAGGCGATCGAGGCGTACCGCAATGCCAACAATCTGAGCCGGACGTTCAGCGACGAACTCATCATGAACATGGGCGGCGCGATCGACACGGTCGATCAGGGCCTCCAGCAGATGTTCACCGGCATCATGACCGGGTCGCAGACCGCGCTGGGTGCGTTCGCCTCGTTCGCCAAGGGCATGATCGGCTACATCCAGCAGATGCTGGCCAAGATGCTCGCCGCCAAGGCGCTGCAGCTGATCCTCAACCTCGCGGGCGCGGCGATCGGCGGCAAGGTCGCCGGCGGCTCGCTCAACGCGGGCGCGGGCGGCGGCGGGAACGTCGCGGTCGGCGGCGGCCTCACCGTCGTGCCCTTCTCCTACGGCAACTTCCACGGCGGCCCCGCCGGCGCGCCGATCAATCGCATCAGCGGCGGCGAGGTGGTGAACGGTTCGCCCGCGCGCGACAGCGTTAACACCAACCTTGCCAAGGGCGAGTGGGTGATCCAGAAGGAGGCGGTCGACAGCGTCGGCCCGCAGTTCATGGCGAAGTTCAATCAGCACGGCGCCAAGGCTCTGCAGGCAACGCAGTCGATGCCGCAGCTCGACATGAAGATGAAGAGCGAGACCAACGTCTGGCTGGCGCCGCTTGAACTGCAGCCCTCGCTCGGTGTGAATGACGTCCGCGTCATTCTCTCCGAGGAGCTGATGAGCGGCGACGGCAAGCGGCTCGTCCAGCATATCCAGCGAGAGGGCTGATGGAGACCTTCGACTTCTGCCCTGACCGCAACATCCCCGAGACGTTGCCGCGCGAGACCTCGAACAGCTCGATGTCGATGAACGGCTGGAACTTCTCGGCGCGCCCGACGACGCCCTATCAGCGCAAGTTCAAGATCAGCCTGCAGGGCGTGCGCTGGTATCTGGATCCGGTCACCGGTCTGTACGACCCGCTGGCCAACCCCAAGTTCAATGCCCACGCGCTGGAGAAGTTCTACGCTCGCCACGAGACGTGGAACCCCTTCACCTTCAAGCACCAGCACATCGGCGACTTGGTCGTGCGCTTCGCCTCGCCGCTGATCGTGCCGGCGGCGAAGGCCAACAGCGGCGGCCTGATCGATCCGATCGAGATGATGCTCATCCACCACAATCCGGGGTTCGCCTAATGGTCTCGCTGGTCAGCGTCGGACGTCGGTTCGAGATCCCTTTCAAGGTCATCGAGGGCGGCAGTGGCACCGTCATGGCGACGCTGTCGGAGACCGACCAGAACTCGCAGCCCAGCTACGTCTTTGTCCAGCCGCGCCACGTGCTGCGCGCCACCACGCCCACCGCCATCCGGCCGGGCATGGTGCTGCTGTCGCCCGAGGGCGCGCCGTTCATCGTCGGCGCCAACGGCCCGTCCGAGCAGGTGGTGGGCAAGCTGTGGGACAGCTTCCGCCTGTTCGAGCCGACGGGCCAGTATCTGTGGAGCCGCCGCACGCAGACGATCGACCCGATCACCAAGCAGCCGCGGTCGGGCGACGCGATCAAGCTGGGTATGATCTGGGCGGCGCTCGAGCCGATGGACCGTGAGCAGTCCGACCGCGAGATGCGCGTCAACTTTGAGCAGGTGCGCTTCATCACTGGCGCGGGCATCCAGCGTGGTGATTTGATCGACAACCGCGCCATCACCAAGCTGGACAAGCAGCTGGGTGTTCGGATAGGCATCCTCACCTAACGAGGTGACGATGTTCGCAGGCGCCAAGGGCGGAAGCTCTTCCTTTAAGCAGACCCCCGACAACCTGCGTTCGAACGACACGTTCGAGGCGGTGCTGGGATTGTGCATCGGCCCGATCAAGGGCGCGACGCGCGGCCTCAAGTCGGTCAAGGTCGACGGCACCGCGATCGAGAACGCCAGCGGCGACAAGAACTTCGCCGACTTCACCGCGCTGCTCGCCGACGGCGACCCGCTCAAGTTCCCGCAGAAGATCGAGTTGAAGCTGGGCGCCGGCGCCGCGCCGACGCAGGTCGGCGTCGCGATCACCAACAGCGGCGGCAACAACCCGGTGTGGGTCACCAAGACCCTCAACAACCGCGGTGCCGACTTCATCGACCTGCGCTTCATCGCGCAGCAGATCTTCCGGCAGGACGCCAAGGGCATCTACACGACCACGGCGACGCTGGAGATCCAGATGAAGCCGGTCGGCTCGACGACGTGGGTCAACCCCACGCTCGGCACGCCCACGGCGCGCTACAGCGAGGCGGGCCAGCAGACGCCGACCGGCCTGCGCCAGTACATCCTCGCCGACAACTACGACGACAACGGCTACTACAGCGCCGGCACGCCGAACTACCAGATCACCGGCAAGACCTCGAGTCCGTCGGCCTACGAGCTGCGTATCGGCGTCCCCAAGACCGGCGCCTACGCCAACGTCCAGTGGGATGTACGCGTCCGGCTGCTGGAGCGCGACGACTACACCGGCGGCAAGGACAACGCCGATCAGGAGAAGCGCACGATCTCGTGGGAGTCGCTGGCCGCGGTCTACGCCGGCGCGATGGGCGAGCACGAGGACTGGCGCGGCGTCGCGTCGATCCAGCTCTACGGCAAGGCATCCGACCAGCTGACCGGCGTGCCCGAGATCATCGGCGAGTACGACACCAAGATCGTGAACGTCCCGCCGTCGAATATCTTCGATCCCGAGACGCGCGTCTACCAGACCGGCGTGTGGGACGGCTCGTGGACCAAGGCCTACACGAACGATCCAGGCTGGGTGCTCGCCGACGCGATCGGCGACGCGCTGTCGGGCATCGCGCTGCTCGCACCCGGCTCCTACCTCAACAAGTGGGACGCGCTGGACCTGTCGAAGCACTGCTCGACGCGCGTGCCCGACGGCAACGGCGGCACGCAGCCACGCTACTGCCTCAACCTGTCGGTGTCGCAGCCGCAGAAGGCCGATGAGTTCATCAAGTACCTCGCGGGCGCGGTCGGCGCGCTGGCGTGGGACAACGGGAACGGCGAGTGGCGCTGCAAGGTCGACAAGGCCGACGCGCCAGTCGACATCTTCACGCTCGATAACATCGACGGCGAGTTCGTCTACAGCCACACCGACGTCGACACGCGCTTCAACGACATCACCGGCAAGTTCAAGAACGCCGAAATGGACTACCGCGAGGACGGGGTCCAGCTGTTCGACAACACCTCGATCGCCAAGATCGGCCGCAAGCCGACGACGATCGCGCTGGTCGGCTGCACCGACCGGCAGGAGGCGATGCGCCGCGTCAAGCTGCGCCTGCGCGCGACGGTCAACGAGAACCGCATCGTCAACTTCACGACCAACCGGCGCGGCCGCAACGTCGAGCCGCTGTCGACCATCCTGATCGCGGACGGCGACCTCGGCGACCAGAACAAGCAGACCACCGGCCGCACCATCGCGGTCGCCGCCGACCGCAAGTCGATCGTGGTGCGCGACCCGATGTATCTGGCGCCGGGCATCGCCTACAAGATGTGGTTCACGATCCCGAACCCCGACTACCTGCCCGACCGCACGACGCAGCCCACGAGCACCGAGTGGACCAAGCCGACGATCGCGATCTCGCGCAACGTCACGAACACGGCGAGCCAGACCGGCGCGGTCACGACCATCTACCTCGACACCGCGCTGCCGGACTCGATCGCCGACAACCTCTCGGTCGCGCTCGAAGCGCCCAACCTCGTCACCATGCCGCGGCTGTTCCGCGTCACCAGCGTCAGCCCGCAGGACGACGGCGAGCGCATCGCGATCTCGGCGGTCAACATCGACATCGGCAAGTACGATGCCGCCGACAACGTCTCGCCGCAGGACGCGGTGTTCCAAGACCTGCGCGGCGCGGTGCCCGCGCCCGAGCTGGTCAACGGCAATCCGCTGCTGTCGCTCATCACGGTCAACGACGGCAAGACCGTCAACCTCGCCGCGTCGTGGCAGCGCCCCGCCAGCTCGACGGTCGCCGGCTTCCTCGTGCGCTATCGGATCAACGGCGGCAGCTGGATCGTCGGCGTCGACCGCACGCAGTTCACCAACTTCGAGCTGAACAACCCGGCCACCGGCACCTACGAGTTCGAGATCATCTCGATCGACCGGCTGGGCAACCACTCGCTGCCGCTGACCGGTGTCCTCGACGTGACGCAGGCGCTGATCGACGCGACGCTCATCATCATGCCCGACGGGCGCACGCTGGAGGAGTCCCTCAAGGACATCGACGACGCCGCGCTCGGCCTGCTGGAGCTGTCGGACGACGACGTCATCACGGTCAACGAGAAGATCACCAAGCTGATCCCGCTCGACAAGGAGCTGCTGAACACCTTCACGCTCCTCAAGAACCAAGCCGACGCGATCACCGGCTTCCAGATCGTGACCAACGCGAAGGGCGACGCCGTCAACGCCAAGGCGACGTGGGAGCAGTACCGCGACGGCCTCACTCCTGGGTGGAAGGATCTGACCCAGTCGACGCCTGTCGTGCGCACGACCTTCGACAATCAGGTCATCGCCTACCGCAATGCGCTGACGTCGCTGGGCCAAGCTCTGCGCCTGTACGCGCAGTCGAACGCGCAGCAGGCCCTCACCCGCATCGACTCGATCGTTTCGGACGGCGTTCTCGATCGTTCCGAGAAGCCACAGGTCATGCTGGAGGTCGCAGCTATCGAGGCGGAGACCCCAGCGCTTGTCGCGCGTGCCAGCGCGCGCAGCATCTCGTCGACCAACTACAGCAACGCCTCGTCGAACATCCGCACGACGCTGAACAAGCTCAACCCCTCGTGGACCGACACCACTCAGGACTCGCCGCTCACCGGCGAGGTGACGCGCTCGGTGTTCCGCGGCGTGTTCGTCGAATACTACAACCAGAAGGCGCTGCTCATCGGCTCGCTGGACAGCGCGGCCAAGCTCAACGAGGACAAGGCGCTCGACGCGATCGACAAGATCTCGTCGGACGGCTGGCTGTCGCGCAGCGAGAAGCCCGACCTTCGGATCCAGTGGGAGGCGCTGCAGGAACGGATGGCCGCGCTGGTCAACCGCAACGACGCGCTCGGCCAGCCGGCGGAGACGCTGGACGCTCGCTCGAAGGCGGGCACCGCGGTCTACACGGACCTCAACGGCTACCTCAACGGCCTGTCGCCGTCGTGGACCGACACCAACTCCGACACCCCGATCAACCCGACGACGTTCCGCGACCGCTGGGTGGCGGCGTACAAGGCCGTCGGCGTCTTCGAGGCGGCGATGATTGGCGGTGTGGGGCAGGACATCCGCAACGCGGTGACGGCGATCCAGAACGCCAACAACGATGGCTACTGGTCGATCAACGAGAAGATCACGTACATCATCCCGCAGGATGCGATCCTCGACAACATCTGGACCTTCCTGAACACGCGCGCGAACGCGATCTCGGACTCGACAGCGGTATCGGACGCGCGAGGCAATGCGAGCACTGCACGCAACAACTGGATCAATTTCAGGGGCAGCGTCCGGCCGTTCTGGGACGACAAGACCAAAGACTCGCCGATCAACCGGACGAACGCCGATCAGGCGATCAACAACTACGAGACCACGCTGGAGCGGCTGGCCGACGCGCTGACCTTCTACGCCCAGGGCAAGGCCACGACGGCGATCGATCGCCTGCGTGCGATCGACAACGACCTGATCCTGTCGCGCGGCGAAAAGTGGCAGCTGGTCATGCTGTGGCAGTCGCTGACCAACCGCTATCAGAAGACGGTCAACCGCTACCTCGATCTGGGCCGGCCCTCGTCGGTCACCGAGAAGCAGCAGAACGCCTACAACAAGGTCGGCCCTGACGGTAACGCTCCCGCCAGCTCGCTGGGCAAGCGGCTGGGCGCGCTGTCGCCGTCGTGGATCGACACCACGCAGGACACGCCGATCCCGTCCGACCTCCAGCAGGTGTGGATCGACGCCGAAGCGGCGACCGACGATTTCATCGCGTCGATGATGGCGCAGCCGAACGCCGACAACACCTCGTCGGCGATCGCGCGCGGCGACGCGAACACCGCGATCAACGACAAGGTCAACACCAGCCCCAAGCTGCTCTACATCGGCACCGACGGCCGCATCACCGACGCGCGCGCGATCACGGCCAATCTCGCCAACGGCATCCGCGGTCTGCTGGACGTGCCGTTCATCGGCGTATCGAATGTCGGCACCGGCGACAGCCGCGGGCCGTGCCTGTGCTCGACGGCCTCGTCGGTTCAGGCGTACACTGACTACGGCTCGGTCAACTACGGCGTGCTCTACATCGAGAACTTGCAGTACAGCACGACCTACTTCCTCTACCGTCCCAACGTCAGCAACGTCACCTCGACCGGGTTCGGCTGGGGCAAGAGCACCAACCTGACGGACGCGCTCGGCACCAATAAGGTCTACGTGGGCTTCGTCACCACCGTCGACTCGGGCGGCGGCGGCTCGACCGGCGGCTCGAACGGCGGCGGCTCGGGCGGCGCGGCCGGCGGTGCCGGTGCCGATCGGTGCGTGAGCGCCGACAGCTACGTGATGCTCGAGAAGGGGCCGCGCTTGGCGCGCGACGTGAAGAAGGGCGACCGCATCGTCGTCCTCACGGAGGATCTCAAGGGCACCGAGATCGTGACGGTCGAGGCCAATTCGATCGGCCCGAACTGGGCCTGCACCCTGAACGCGGGCGGCGCCGAGCTGACCCTGTCGATCAACACGCCGATGCCGATCGAGAACGGTGAATACGTGATCGCGGCCAATGCCTGGCTGCATCCGATCCCAATCTTCAAGGACGAGGCCGTCGAGTGGCACCGCCCCGAGGTCGCTGGCGTCGGCGAGATTGACGTCGCCAAGATCACCTGCCACCAGCGGATCTATGCGGCCTCGGACAAGATCGACGGCCCGTACATCTGGTCGCACAACGCCATCCAGAAGCCGTAAGGATCGACCATGGAAGAGTTCCCCCCGCGCGCGGAGATCACCGAGTTCGTCCTCACCGGCGAGCCGGTTAGCGACAAGGGCTTCGTCGCGACCGCGACCGGCAACAAGTATCGCGCGCGCGTCACCCCGCGCGGCGCCTACGCCGACGAGGACGGTCGGGGCGTGCCGCGCGCGCCGACGCACTTCGTCCTCGAGATCACCGTGTCGGCGCTCGACGACAAGGACAACGTCGAGAAGATCGGCGATGGCTACGTGATCTCCGAGCGGCATGAACTGACCATCGGGCCGGACCAGCGTGGCAACCCGAACTACAGCGTCGAGAACAGCCTCCTCGACCTCATCCGCATCGCGATCGCCCAGCTGGAGATCGGCCGGCAGACGCAGGCGTCGATGCAGGAGACGCTGTCCTCGTGGGGAGTGAGCTTCGACTTGCCAATGACCCCGCCGCCGAGTAGCGAGCCAGCATGACCCAAGCTCCGATCTTCTCCGACAACGGCGACATTTATGTCCACGGGCGCGATGAACCCTCGTTCCGGGTGACGTTCGACGAGACCTATGATCCCGCCGGTCGGACGATCGTGATGGAGATCCTCGGCGTCTCGCGGCGCGTGCTCCAGAACGATGGCACGGCGGGCATTCTTCTGACCATCACGGAAGAAGATCTTAGCAAGATTCCTGCGCGCGGCGCGCAATACGTCGTTCGCGACGAGAGCGGCGAACTTGCGGACGTCCTGCTCGATGGCAACATCCGCTGGCATGGGTGGGTCGAATGACGGACGTTAGCCTAATCCAGCGCGGTCGCACGATCCGCATCACGCGACCGCGGCCGACCATCAAGGTCGTGCGCGAGATCGCGAGTGGACCGCCGGGGCCGCGCGGCGAGCGTGGACCAGCCGGCGACCGCGAGGGGTTGATCTACGAGTGGCCGGAAGCGAGTGCGACGTGGCTGATCCCGCACAACCTCGGCTACATCCCGCAGGTGACGGTTGTCGATGGTGCAGACGAAGTCGTGTTGCCATCGATCCAGCACCTTTCTACGGATCTCCTGCAGATCACTCACGGCTATCCGACGACGGGCCGTGCCTTTTTGATATAAGGACCGCCCGATGAAGTTCACCAACCACGCTGATCTGAACGGTCTCCAGCTCCGCAATGCGGTGCTCCAGCCGCTTGCGTCGCCGCCCGCGAACCCCGTCAACGGTCAGGTCTATTACGACACCGCGCTCGGCCGCATGCAGTACCGCGAGAACGGTCAGTGGGGTCATACCGCGGACAACGCGCTGCTGCTCGCCGGCCAGAACGCGGGCTATTTCCTGAGCCGCGCCAACCACACGGGCACGCAGCCCGCGTCGACGATCAGCGATCTCGCCGCGGTGGTCAAGTCGTACCGGCTCGATGAGTTCGCGGTCCCGACCGCCGCGCTGAACTTCAACGGTCAGCGCCTGACCAACGTCGGCGCGCCGGCGGTCGACAGCGATGCGGCCACGCAGGGCTACGTCAAGTCGGCAGTCGCCAACGCCGCCGCGGGCATCGACGCCAAGGCCTCCGTCCGCGTCGTCGCGACCAGCAACATCTCGCTCTCGGGCACCCAGACGATCGACGGCGTGGCGCTGTCGGCCGGCGACCGCGTCCTCGCCCGCGCGCAGACGACCGCGTCGCAGAACGGTGTCTACGTCGTCGCCGCCGGCGCGTGGTCGCGCGCCACCGACGCCGATGAAAACTCGGAGCTGACGCCCGGCGCGTTCTGGTTCGTCGAGGAGGGCACCACGCTCGCCAAGAGCCAGTGGCGCATCGAGAACACCGGCACCATTCAGGTCGGCACGACCGCGATCACGATCAACCAGTTCGGCGCCGCGGTCAATTACTCGGCCGGCGACGGCATCCTGTTCACCGGCTCGGTCATCTCGATCAAGGCGAAGGCCGGTGGCGGCGTCATCGTCGACAGCACCGGCGTCTACCTCGACCCGAACTACGTCGCCCGCAAGTTCTCGGGCACGATCGGCGACGGCTCGGCGACCAGCTTCACGGTCACTCACAACCTCGCCACCGCCGACGTCATCGTCCAGGTGAAGGATTCTGCTGGCAACGTGGTCTTTGCTGACGTACAGATCAGCTCGACCAACGCGGTGGTCATCACGTTTGCAGTCGCTCCCGCGTCGAGCGCCTACCGAGTTACGGTGATCGGCTAATGCGCTTTCTCGGCCCAACGATGACGACCCCCGCCGGGTCGGAGGTCGTCCCCGTTCGGCTGACGCGCGCCGCGCTTAACACCGCGGCGAGCAACACCGCGCTGGCGTCGAGCCAGATCTACTTCCTGACGGACGAGGACCGTGTCGTCTTCGCCAAGACCAAGGGCGCCTACGTTGCCCTCGCCCGTCAGGATGAGGTGCCGACGACCACGCTCAAGGCGGCCGTCTACGTCACCGCGACGGGCACGGGCCTGAGCCAGAACATCACCATCCCTGCCGGCTTCATCGAGCGTGACCTCGTCGTCACGATCAACGGCATCGAGCAAGACCCGGCCACCGACTACACGATCTCGGGCACCACCCTGACGATCGTCGCCTACGTCAACTCGAAGATCCGCATCCGCAATCAGGGCGGGACGACCGGCGCCAAGGGCGACACGGGCACGGCCGGCAACATGTCCGGCTCGAACAACCTCAGCGAGCTGACGGACAAGGCGCTCGCCCAGTTCAATCTCGGGCTGCGCTACGCGACCGTCGCTGAGGCGCGCGCGGGCACTGCCGATCGAATTCTCACCGCCGCGACCGTACAGGCCATGGGGCAGACCGTGGCGCTGACGCCCGGTGCCGCGCTCGACCTGTCGGCCTTCCGCACCGGCTCGATGACGCTGACGGCGAACGCGGCTCTCCCCAATCCGGCGGCGCTCACGCCGTACATCGGCCACACCTTCATCATTTCGGTGACGCAGGGCGGCGCGGGCGGCTTCAAGCTGACGCCGGGCGATCAGTATTACACCGTTGATGGCGCTAAGCCGTCGTTCTCGACGACGCCCGGCGCGATCGATCGCATCTACCTGACCGTGACCTCGTCGACGACGATCGACATGCTGGTCGTCAAGAACCTGCTGCCGATCAGCCCTTACGGCGAGGAGTCCACGCTCGCCTTCGCGGCCATGTCGACGCAGCCGACGGCGGCGCGCAAGAAGCTCTACGACGACTTCATCGAAGGTCTCAAGACCGACGGCGTGTGGGCAATGCTCGACAACCTGTTCCTGTGGGCAGCCCACGACGGTCAGGCCAGCCGCGTCAATCTCAAGCGGCCGGGCGTGGTCGCGCAGATCCTCAACAACCCCGGCTTCACGGTCGATCGAGGCTGGCGCGCGGCGCAGGGCAGCACGCACGGCCTGACCACGAACGAAATGCTGTACGGCTCGTCGCTCAATGCCAAGAGCACGATCTCGTCGTTCTTCGGCTTCTGGCTGAACAGCATCCTCAATGGATCGGGACAGCGCACCAGCTACTTCGACCTGATGGACGCGAACTCGTACAACGGCATCAGCATCGACACCGGCGGTATCTTCGCCAAGTACGCCAGCTATGAGGTGCTGAACGCCAACGCCTCGCCGACGAACGGCATGTACACGGTGACCAAGCCGTCGGCGAGCGCAGGCGACGTGCTGTTTATCAAGGACACCACAACCTACACGACGATCGCCGGTGTCGGGCAGTACGACAGCAGCACCAACTGGGTCGCGCTCAACAAAGGCCCCGCAGCAAACTACAACAGCTCCACGAACAACCAGCAGGCTGCCATGTTCTCGGGCGGGCCGGGGCTGACCGCCGCGATGACTGCGAAGCTCTATGGTCGCCTCCAGACCTATCTCGCTGCTATCGGTGCGGCATGATCCCCGGTTGGCTGAATAGCCAGGGCGCGCGCAGCGCCGGCGGGGGTGCCAGCACGCCGCAGGCGGCAGCGTTCTTTGCGGCGATGACGGTCAAGCCGGACGGCAAGACCACTGTCGCGATCGACCGCCTGATCTCGACGCTGGTGAAGGCCGGGATATGGGGGAAGTTGATCTATCTCCACCTGATCGCCATCCACGACGCAGGCGCTGCCGTCATCAATGCAGCGGCGCCTAACGGCCCCAAGGGTGCGTTTCTCGGTAACGGCACCGCTGGTCGATTTGCCCCCGGCAAAGGCTTCACTTCGAGCAGTGACGGCGGAGCTTACTTCAGCCCCGTTATTCTCCACAACGCGGCCAGCCCTAACGATTATTCGTGGGGCTTCGTGGTGAAAGAACTAGTTGAGAACCAGCAGTGGTTCGCAGGTATCTACACGCCCGGCTATTATTTGATGGCGCATAGCCGCAACGACGGTCTGATGTATTTGGGCGGTAACGCCTACATTTACAACGGCTCTTTGCATGACGGCTACATTGCCATGACCATGCCGAACGGGACGCCGTTTTCCTATATCAACGGCAAGCAGATGACGAACGGTAGCGGCCCGCTAAACAGCCTCTTGGCGGTGCCGTTGACCCTCGGGACGTCCAGCGGCGACTACTCGGCGTCCTCGGCGGGTCGTTTCCTCGCCGATTTCCTGAGCAAGGCGCTCTCGACAGCAGAGCACGACACGCTACGGTTTGCTCTCGACACCTACTTCAAAGCCATCGGAGCCTACTGATGCCCCAGCAGATCACTCCTGAACAGATCGCGGGCCTCACGACCTCCACCGCGATCATGATGTTTTCGCCCGGCAAGCCGACCGCCAATCAGGTGTTCGCACGGTTCGTGCTGCCGTTCGCCTTCACGCCGCAGGCGGCGCTGTCCGGTGGCACGCAGAAGACGGCACCGTCCTCGACGAGCAGCGGCTACGTCATCAGCCTCTACAACGCCAGCGACGTTCTCATGGCGACGTGGACGTGGGGCGCAGGAGCAACGACGCCGGTGGTCAGCCTCAAGGTGAGCACGATCCCGGCAGGCACGTACCGGTTTCAGGGTCAGGCGACGGTCGACTCTACCTTCGAAGATCCGACCGTGACGATCGGAGGGGTGCGCTAATGCCTGCCGTCCGCGTCGGTGCCCTGATCGGAACCTACGTCTTCCACGCCGGGGCACGCACGAGCAGCAGCCTGCTCATCCCGGCCAAGGCGGCTATCGCGAACATCTACGCGTTCGGCGCAGGCGCGCGCGGTGCGCAGCGTGAGGATTTTCAGTACGTCATCGGCGGCGGCGGCGGCGCCCACGCAGGCTTGCTCGGTTACGAGGTGAAGCCTGGGCAGAGCCTCTACATGTCGGTGCCCGGCTATATCAGCTACAACACGTCAATGGTGCCCGCCTGTACGGTGATGGCCAACGACAACAGCACGGTCATCTGCCGAGCCGTTTCGGGGCGCGACGGGGAGCAGGCTTCCCCCTCATCCGCGCGCGGCAGGGGCGGCGCTGCGATCGACTGCATCGGCGACTACGCCTTTAACGGCGGCGATGGGTACATCAACACCTCGAACACGAACCACTACGGCGGCGGCGGAGGCGGAGCAGGCACGGAGGGTGCAGGCGGCAACGGCCAAGGTGGCCCCGGCTACCAGTTCGCTATCGCAGGTGCTGCAGGACAGGGTCGCACGTTCATCGACACCGAAAACTCCAGCTACCAGCTGTCGCCCGGCGCGGGCGGTAGCCTTTACAGCGGGTCGTCGGACGGTAACCCAATCGGCGGAGGCGGTGCCGCGCGCAACCCCAGCGGCAACTCGTGGAACGGCGCGCGCGGCGCGGTCGCGATCGACTTGTTCGAGGCCGCTGTCGGCGGTACACAGCTCTTCATCCTCTAGGAGACCATCATGCAGTACGGAGCCACCAGCATCATCCCCTACGGTCATGACCCCGTGTTCATCCAGCGGCACTTGGGCATCACCAACCACTTCGGCTTCGCCCCGGTCGACGCCGACAACCCGACTTCGGACATCGAGATCGTCTACCCGGTCGAGTTCCACGAAGGCGTCCTTGCCTTGCTCGCCGACTACGACGCCGTCTACCACCGCGTCGTCGCCATTCCTGCGGCGCTCGATCGCGTCTGGGCGCTGCGCAAGCAGAACATGGCACGCATGACGCTGCCGAGCGGCGCTGTTCTCGACCTCGATGACACGACGCTCGACCGCCTGACGCAGGCCAGCAACCTCATCGACAAGGCGCGCGAGCGCGGCGTCAAGCTCGACTTCATCAAGTGGGAGCTGGTCAAGGGCATGTTCGTCACGTGGCCGGTCAAGGACGTGCAGGACATGGCGTTCCTGTCGGGCATGCACGTCCAGCTGACGTTCGCCTATCAGTCGGACCTGTACGACGCCGTGCGCGCCACCACCGACGCCCCCGGCCTCGCCGCGGTTGGCATCGAGAACGGCTGGCCCAACCAGTGAGCAGCTTCACCGAGGCCGGGTTCACTCCGACCGACCACGTGTCGGACGAGGGCGCGCCGATGGTCTCGGTGGACGGCTTGCGGTTCGACATCGGCGCCAAGGACTCGGGCCTCACCGTCATCGTCCCCGACGGCTTCCTCACCGACGGCCCGAGCCTGCCGCGCGCGTTCCTCTGGCTGCGCCCCCGCCTGCCGCTGACCCGCATGATGAAGTCGGCCGCCGTCCACGACGTGTTGCGCAAGAACCTCGGCGTCTCTAAGTGGTTCGGCGACGCGGTGTTCCGTGAGGCTCTCGAGGTCGAGGGCAACGCGCCGTGGTTCTGCTGGCTGTGCTGGCTGGCGGTCTCCTTCAATTTCAGCCGGAAAGGCGCCACCTGATGTTCTCGCTCATCCCTCCCGTCTTCGTCACCGACGAGCCGAACCCGCGCTCGAACGGCAACTCCAATCCCATCCGCATCAAGATGTACGGCAACGAGCAGTCGACCGCCGCGGTGCTGGCGCAGGAGATGCGCGAGTTCGGCCTCAAGGCCCGGTGGTTCCACCTGACCGCCGTGCTGTTCGCGATCATCGACGTGTGGCTGATCGGTGGCGTCGAGGGCGGCGTCGCGGCGTTCGCGACGATCTGCTGGGGCCTGCTCATCAGCAAGTTCCCCGTCGTCGCCCGGTGGCTGGAGCTGCACGGCCACGAGGTCGAGGTCCAGGCGGCCGTCATGCTCTACAACGAGGACGAGGCCAGCTATCGCCGCAAGGAGGCCGAGACCATGCAGCGCGGCTACGACGGCTTGTTCTCGCACATGACCGTCGACGAGGTCGTGGCGGGGATGGAAGCGCGAACGGCAGCCTCGCAGCGCTACGTGTTCAGCTACTTCGGAACGCTGACGCGCTTCCGCCGCGAGCACCGCTAACGAAAAGGGCGCCCCGCGGGGCGCCCTTCTTGTATCAGCCGAACTTGGTGTCGGGGGTCCATCGTCGGACCATGGCGCCGGCGGCGCCGGGCAGCGGCCGGTCGTCGGCGAGGTTGCCGGTCTCGCGAGCGTCCAGCAGGATCGCGCAGCACGCCGAGGCGTGGCCGAGGTGATGGACGCCGCTAGTCGGATCGATGTCCTCGCCATCGAGGAACTGCTGCAGGTGACGCATCGCGGCGGCGACATAGACGCGGGCCTTCACCTTGTTCTCGCGCCAGTTATAGGGGCCGTACTTCGCCGCACCGTCCATCATCGCCGAGGCGGTGTGGAGCAGCGCCGCCGGCGGCACGAGGCTCAGGTCGGGCTTGGTGGCGCCGATCTTGTCCTTGGGGTTGATGCCTTCGTCGGCCGGCACCTCCTCGATCGGCTGGATCGAGATCGGAATGGGGACCGCGACACCCTCGGCGGCGAGGGCGGCGAAGGGGTCGAACTTGATGGGGTCGTTCATACGGATACCTTTGCCTTGATGGTGGGGTGGGGGTTGTAATCGACCAGCTCGATCGCGAGTGCCCCGATCTCGAAGATGTCGACGTGGTTCTTGCGGATGGGCAGGTTGAGAAGCGGGAACGGCCGCGGGCACCGCGACAGCTGCTCCTTGGCCTGCTCGACGTGGTTGGCGTAGAGGTGGAGATCGCCAAAGGTGTGGACGAACTCGCCGACCTCGAGGCCGACCTCGCGCGCGATCAGGTGCGTCAGCAGCGCGTAGCTCGCGATGTTGAACGGCACGCCGAGGAAGATGTCCGCGCTGCGCTGATAGAGCTGGCATGACAGCTTGCCGTCATCGACATAGAACTGGAACAGGCAGTGGCAGGGGCGCAGCGCCATGTTCGGCAGATCAAGAGGCGACCATGCGGTGACCACGTGGCCACGGTCGTTCGGCTTCTTGCGCAGGTTCTCGATCAGCTGGGCGATCTGGTCGATGCCGGGGTAGGCATTGCGCCACTGCGCGCCGTAGACCGGCCCCAGCTCGCCGTTCTCGTCGGCCCACTCGTCCCAGATATGCACGTCCTGATCGACGAGCGGCTTGATGTTGGTTGAGCCGGACAGGATCCACAGCAGCTCGGCGACGACGCCCTTCCACCACACGTTCTTGGTGGTCAGCATCGGGAAGCCGGCGGCGAGGTCGAAGCGGATCTGCCGACCGAACACC
>Ga0182231_1000012_pt1 | contig 80951 bp, 82 predicted proteins | sample G6R1MG_29_FD_129667 | JGI IMG/M metagenome (GOLD analysis project Ga0182231, IMG submission 129667) | Miscanthus phyllosphere microbial communities from Michigan, USA - G6R2_NF_07NOV2016_LD1 MG | ecosystem: Host-associated > Plants > Phyllosphere > Phylloplane/Leaf | place: USA: Michigan...
CCACACCTCGTTCTCGCTCGCCGCCACCACCACGGGCCGGCTGTCCTCGTCGGACCCGAACCTGCAGAACATCCCGATCCGCACGGAAGAGGGCCGGCGCATCCGCCGCGCCTTCGTGGCGGCCGAGGGCAACCGCCTGATCTCGGCCGATTACAGCCAGATCGAACTCAGGCTGCTCGCTCACATCGCCGACATCCCGCAGCTGCGTCAGGCGTTCGAGGACGGCATCGACATCCACGCGGCTACCGCCAGCGCCATGTTCGGCGTGCCGCTCGCCGAGATGACGCCTGACCTGAGGCGGCGCGCCAAGACCATCAACTTCGGTATCATCTACGGTATCTCGGCGTTCGGCTTGGCGGATCGCCTCGGCATCGGCCGCGAGGAGGCGTCCGCCTTCATCAAGCAGTATTTCGAGCGCTTCCCCGGTATCCGCGACTACATCGACACCACCAAGCGCCTGTGCCGGGATCTCGGCTACGTCACCACCCTGTTCGGCCGGGTGTGCCACTATCCTCAGATCCGCTCCAACAACCCCAACGAGCGGGCGAGCGTCGAGCGTCAGGCCATCAACGCCCCGATCCAGGGCTCTGCCGCCGACATCATCCGCCGGGCGATGATCCGCATGGAGGACGCCCTGAAGGCCGAACGCCTCAACGTGCGCATGCTGCTGCAGGTGCACGACGAACTCGTGTTCGAGGCGCCGGAGGACGAGGTGGAGAAGGCCCTGCCGGTGATTTCGCGAATCATGGTCGAGGCTCCGGCCCCGGCTTTGACCCTGCGCGTGCCGTTGGTGGTGGAGGCGCGGGCGGCTCAAAACTGGGAAGAGGCGCATTGAGCGCCGATCCCGGAGAGGCATTCCAGGACACGCTGGGGCATGCGCGCGTAACGTGAAGCTTGGTGCGCTGCAGCACAGCCATGCGCCCCAAGCCGGAACAGCCCCGTTAAGAAAGCGTTGCCGGCGGACGACACGTTCCATCACCACAAGCGCCATCAAGGCGCGTGAGGACAAGTTTCCGCTATGATCAACACCAAGCTTCTCGCCGCCCTCGGTTTCTCCGTCGCCGCCCTCGCGACCCCGGCGCTCGCCCAGGAGCCCCTGTCGTTCCGCGTGGCGCCGCAATACGACGGCAACTCCGTCGAGGCCCGCGACACGTCGGCCTTCCGCTCCGCCGCCCTGAAGTCGGATGCGGTCAGCATCGAGTCGAGCCGCATCGCCCTGGAGCGCTCGCGCGACCCGAAGGTCCGCAACTACGCCAAGAACGTGCTGGTCGAGCGTGAGGCCACCACCAAGGCCCTTCTCCCCGAGGGCACCTCGCTCACGGCCGGCGGCACCGTGGTGTCCGACAGCCAGCCCTTCGAGACCCGCCTCGACAACCCCGTGGGCGTGATCCTGGCCCCCGTGACCATCTCGGCCGGCATCGCCCAGAGGGTCGTCGGCGGCGTGCTCGGCGGCGTCGGTCTCGTCGACAACAGCCCCGGTGAGCCCGGCCGCCGCGTCGCCATCGGCCCCGAGGGTCAGGCCCGCATCGACGCCCTGAAGAACGCCCGCAGCGCGCGCGAGTTCGACCGCACCTACGCCCGCCAGCAGGCCCGCTCGGATGCCCGGACGCTGGGTCTCTACGAGGCCTATTCGCGCAACGGCGACAGCGCCCAGGGCCGCGAATTCGCCAATCAGGCGCTGCCCTACATCGCAAACCAGCACGGCCACTCCGCCGTTCTCGCCGACCGCATCGGCGGCTGAACGCCGACACGTCGTGAAAAGCAAGGGTCGCCCCGATGGGGCGGCCCTTTCTTATTGATCACGACACCTGTCATTCCGGGGCGCCGAAGGCGAACCCGGAATCCAGAAACGCCCACGGCGTCACACTTGGTGACACCTGTGTTTCTGGATTCCAGGTTCCGCTGCGCGGCCCCGGAATGACGGCGATCGGGGTAGAAGTGGCCGCACTCCGCGAAGGGAACCGCAACCGTTCAGATCGCGGCAGCCGGGTCGCCGCCGAGGGGATTGCCTTCGTCCTCATTGCGGGTGTCGTTCCGGCGGCGCGATCCGCGATCGAGGAACGAGCGGCCGAGGGCACGCAACGGCGCGGTCAGGCGGCGGGCGTCGTCGGCGCGCTCCATGAAGCGCTCGCCGTTGCGGATTTCCTTGTCAAGCTTCGCCATGGTGCGGGCCAGCGCCGGATCCTCGTCGTCGAGCCAGACCTCCACCGTGCGGGCGAAGGCGATGACCACGCCCTGGAGCTTGAGGCGACCGAGCGGCCCCTCCGTGTTGATGCCGGCGGCCGCCAGCATGAAGCGGTGGGAGTTGAGCGCCACCCCGTTGAGGGCCAGCATCGAGAGCGGATCGCCCCGCAGGGCATAGGAGATGCGCCGAAGGGCATCCTTGTACGGCGTCATCGCATCGAGGCGGCGCATGAGCACGTCGAAGAGGCGCTCGCGGGTCGGCTCGTCGGCGAGGTCCGTCGCGTCACCCTCCAGCACCCTGCGATCGATGATCCTGGCGAGCCCGCCCAGCACCGCGCCCTTCGACGGAAAGAGGTCGCGAAACTCGGCCAGGCTCAGGCCCGCTTCCCGGGCGATGTCGCCGACCTCGATGTCGTTCCAGGGCTGTTCGGCGGCGAGCCGCATCAGCGCCTCGACGGCGGCCTCGCGCGGCGACGGCTTACTGGACGATGGTTTCGGGGCCGCCACGGCGATGTCGGTGCCGGTGGGGTTGGTCTCGGAAGGGTTGGGCATGGGTGTGCGGTTCCTCGTCCGTTTCACCCTCCATGTAGGGTGAAGCCGGGCGGGTCGTTAGGGCGCCCTATCCGGACAATTCGCCCGCCCGGTGCCGGCCCGCCGCCACCGCCTCCCGCATGAGGTCGGGCAGGCCGCCCGCGCGCATGAGTACCGCGAGGGCCGCCGCCGTGGTGCCGCCGGGCGAGGTCACGTCCTGGCGGAGCTGGCCCGCGTCCCGGTCGGTGGCGTCGAGGAGGGCGCCGGCGCCCGAGACAGTGGACCGGGCGAGCCGTGCGGCCATGTCGGCGGGCAGGCCTGCGGCGATCCCGGCCTGTGCCATCGCCTCGGCCAGGAGGAACACGTAGGCCGGGCCGGAACCCGAAACGGCGGTCAAGGCGTCGATGAGTCCCTCGTCGTCGAGCCATTCCACCGAGCCGACGCTGGCCAGAAGCGCGTCGGCCCCGGCGCGCTGGGACGGCGCCACCTCGGGGCTCGCCACGGCGCCGGTGGCGCCCCGGCCGATACTCGCGGGGAGGTTCGGCATGGCCCGCACGATGGCCTGCGCCCGGGGGAGGCGGGCGCGCAGGTCCTCGATGGTCTTGCCGGCGAGGATCGACACCACGAGGGTCCCTCCGTCGGCGAGCCCCGCAAGCATCGGCGCGGCGGCGTCGAGCCCCTGCGGCTTCATCGCCAGCACGAGGGCCTCGGAGGCCGGGACGGTGGCGGGGTTGAGGGCGAGGCCGCGCGCCGCGCAGAGTGCTGCGATCTCAGGGGAGGGGTGCGGATCGAGGATCGTCGTGCGGGCCGGATCGAGGCCGCCGCCGAGCCAGCCGGCCAGCATCGCGCCCCCCATCTTGCCCGCACCCACCAGGGTGAGGGAACCGGGAAGAGCGCTCACGCTTCGCCTTCGGTCTCGAACAGGACGGCGTCGAGGGATTCCCGCGCCGATTTGCCGGCCCAGATCACGAACTGGAACGCCTGATAATAGCGTTCGCATGCGTCCACGGCCGATTTCAGCATCATGGTGCACTGGTTCTGCGTCGGTGCCGAGCCGCCCGTGAGCAGGAGCGAGTGGCGGAACATCACCACGCTGTCCGTCGACCACAGGTCGAAATGCCCGACCCAGAGCTGCTCGTTGATGAGCGAAACCAGCCGAAGCACCTCCGTGCGGCGGCGCTCGGGCACCTTGAGGTCGAAGGCGCAGGCCACGTGCAGGGCCTCCACGTCCTCGATCCAGGTGAAGGCGACGTGGTAGTCGGCCCAGCGCCCGGCGACCGAGACCGACATCTCGTCGGTCTCGGCCCGGTCGAAGATCCAGTCGCGCAGCGACGCGAGGCGCTCGACGATGTCGAGGGGGTGCTCGTGCCGGTCGTGATCTTCGATGTGGAGTTGGGTCATGGCGGTCCAGTTTGGCGATCCGGCACGGATCGTCGGCGTGTTGTGAAGGTCGGTCCGGTGCCCCGGCATCCCCTCGCCCCGCATCGACCAAGCTCATCCGCGCGGCGGATGCGTCGGGCCTCAGTCGAGGTCAAAACAGGGTGGTTCGGGACAAGGGCGAATCAGGTCATAGGTCACTATAGACCGCGCCGGACTCGGCTTTCAAAGCGCGCCCGGAACCCGGTGAACAGGAAAGCGACCGTCCACCGTTCCTTCCTGTGCACAAGCGCGTCGCCCCGGGAAACCCCCGGGGCACCGGATTTTCTGGATCGGCCGCTCAGATTGCCTCCGTCGCGCCGGCGCCCGGTCCGGGAGCGATCCCGGACGCCCCGGCCGCCGAAGCCTTGCCTTCCAGGGCGGCGACCCGATGGGCCAGGGCGTCGTTCTGGCTGCGCAGGGCGGCGACCATGTCGCGCAGCACGTCGAGTTCCTCGCGCGAGGCGATGTCCATGTCGCGGATCAGGCGTTCGAATTGTGCCTTGACCACCGTCTCGGCCTCCCGTCGCACCCCTTGCGCGGCGCCGGCGGCGTCGGTCATCAGGCGGGCGAAATCGTCGAACAGGCGGTTCGAGCCGGGTCGGCCGGAGCCATCGCGGTCGGAGCTTTGCATCGGTCGTCTCCCGGAGGGGCCATCCGCATCCATGAGGGGCGCGGAACCGGCGTCCCGTGCAAGCGACATAAGAATCGGTGCGGGTTCCGGCAATCCGTTCCGGCCCCGGCCGGACGGTTATTGCCGGACATGCCGGACGCGGCCTTCCGAAACAGGCGGTTACAAATCCCCTGTCGCGTCCCCCTTCGCCGCGCCCGCGCGAGGCTGCATAACGGGAGCGTGCAACCAGGGTCGGACGATCACGCGTCCGCCGACCCCGCGCAGAGCCCACGGCCCGTCATGACCCAGCCCGCGACCCCTCACATCCTCGTGGTCGAGGACGACCGCGAGATCAGCGCCCTGGTGGCCCGCTACCTCCGGGCCAACGCGTGCCGCGTCACGGTCGCGGGAGACGGACCCGCCATGGAGCGGGCGTTGGCGGAGGCCCGTGTCGACCTCGTGGTCCTCGACCTGATGCTGCCCGGCGAGGACGGCCTCAGCCTGTGCCGCCGCCTGCGGACCACCTCGAACGTGCCGATCCTGATGCTCACCGCCAAGGCCGAGGAGATCGATCGGATCGTCGGCCTCGAGATCGGCGCCGACGACTATCTCGGCAAGCCGTTCAACCCGCGCGAGCTCCTGGCGCGGATTCGCGCCATCCTGCGCAGGGGAGCGGCCGGGGATGGCGAGGACGAGGGAGGCGTGCGCCGCCTGCACTTCCTCGACTGGACCCTCGACGTCTCCCTGCGCCAGCTCCTCAGCCCGGAGGGCGCGCGCATCGCCGTCACGGGGGCGGAGTTCGACCTCCTCCACGCCCTGTGCCTGCGGCCGGGCCGCGTGCTCTCGCGCGACCAGCTCCTCGACCTGACTCAGGGACGCGCCGCCGGCCCGTTCGAGCGCAGCATCGACGTCCTGATCAGCCGCATCCGTCAGAAGATCGAGCGCGATCCGCGCAGCCCCGAGATCATCCGCACCATCCGCTCGGGCGGCTACCTGTTCACGCCGGAGGTCACCCGCACATGAAGGCCGCGTCCAGACTCCGCCTCGCCGCCCTGTGGCCCGGCAGCGTCGCCGGGCAGATCGCGCTCCTCATCGTCGCCGCCATGCTGGTGACCCACGCGGTGGCGACTCTCGCGTTCTTCACCCTGCGCGAGCCGTGGCGGCCGGACGACCATCCGGGCGTCGCCGCCACCCGGATCGCCACCCTGGCACGCCTTCTCGACGCGTCCGCGCCGAACGAGCGCGACGCCCTCCTGCGCAGTGCCGCCAGAACCCTGCCGACCCTGCGCATCGCTCCGTGGCCTGCCGCGGCGCCGGCGGGAACGGCCAGTGGGGCGCTGGCGTCGCACACGGTGGTGCAACGGGTGCGCGACGGGTTCGGCCGGCCGCTCGCCATCACCGATCTCGGCGCCGCCGATACCCCGCCCGGCATCCGGGTCGGGATCACGACGCCCGAAGGCGCCCGCTTTTCCGCCCTCGTGCCCGACGACGACCGCCCGCCGATCCGGCAGGGGGCTATCGTCGTCACCTTCCTGTTCCTTGCCGTGGTCCTGTCGCTGATCACCGTCTGGGCGGCGCGGGCGCTGACCCGGCCGCTCGCCCGCCTCGCGCAGGCGGCGGAGGCGTTCGGCACGCGGATGAACGTGGTGGCCCTGCCGGAGAACGGGCCGCAGGAGGTGATCGCCGTCGCCCAGGCCCTCGACCGCATGCGCGCGCGGGTGCGGCGCCTCGTCGACGACCGCACCCAGATGCTGGCGGCCATCAGCCACGACCTGCGCACGCCGATCACGCGCCTGCGCCTGCGCGCCGAGTTCATCGAGGACGACCACGCCCGGACCATGACCCTGCGCGACCTCGATCAGATGAACGGACTCGTCGAGGCGGCCCTGTCCTTCGTGCGCGACGGCCAGACCGGCGAGGAGCGCGCCGTGACGCTCATCGACGTCGCCTCCCTGGTCCAGACCGTGAGCGACGAGTTCGCCGATATCGGTGCCGATGTCCGCATCGCGGAGACCCGTCACGTCCTCGTGCGCGGCCGGCCCGAGGAGTTGCAGCGCGCGGTCACGAACCTCGTCGACAACGCCGTGAAGTATGGCGGCGGGGCGCGCCTGCGCATCGTCCAGACCGGACACGCCGTGGCGGTGGAGGTCGGCGACGACGGCCCCGGTATCCCCGAATCCGAGCGGGAGGCGATGCTGCAGCCGTTCGTGCGCGGCGACCGGGCGCGCAACCTCGACACGGTGAGCGGCTTCGGCCTCGGCCTGTCCATCGTGGCCGCCATCGCGGAAGCCCATGACGGGCGCCTGATCCTGACCAACCGGAGCCCGCGCGGCCTCACCGCCCGCCTCGAACTTCCCCCGGCGACGGGGGGCGTCCGCTCTGCCCCCGAGCGGATCGCGGCGGAGTAGCCCGGGCGTCCCCGGGGAGCGTTGGCCTCCGCGGCATCAGAACTCCATATCGAGTTCCTCGATCTCGTCGGGCTCGGCCAGGGCCGCCTCGGTCCATTCCTGCATCAGGGGCCAGGCCAGGATGGTGTCACGGTATGCGGCCGTTCGGTCCGAGACCGGCACGTCGTAGGTCACGAACCGCGTGCAGACGGGAGCCAGCATCGCGTCGGCGAGGCTCGGCGTCTCGCCGAACAGGTAGGGACCGGAATACCGCGACAGGCACTCGTCCACGATGGTGACGATGCGGTCGATGTCGCCACGGGCACCGTTGAAGATCTTGAAGTGGGTGTGACGGGCCTTGAGATTCATCGGCAGGGCCGAGCGCAGGTTGATGAACCCGCCATGCATCTCCCCCGCGATGGAGCGGCAATGGGCCCGGGCCACGGCGTCTTTGGGCAGGAAGCCCGCCTCGGGCCGGATCTCGTTGAGGTACTGGGCGATGGCCAGGGTATCCCACACGATGATCTCGCCGTGGCAGAGGCGCGGCACGAGGAAGGACGGCGAGAGGTGGAGCAGCTCCGCCCGGGTCGAGGCGTCGTTGCCCGAGAGCAGTTCCGTCTCGAAGTCGAGGCCCGCCATCCGGCAGACGAGCCAGCCACGCAGGGACCATGACGAATAGTTGCGACTCGAAATGGTGAGTGTCGCCGCTGGCATGGTGTTTCCCCCGGGTTGCTCGTCGGCCGTGCGCGCAGCATCCGAACCGAGGCTGATGGCGATCCAAGACTCGTGCCGCAGGGCCGAGAATCATGCCGGATGGCGAACACTCGGTCCGGATGACGCCGTCGGCAAGCCCGTTCCGGTCGATTCCCGGGCCGCTCCGGGCCTCGGCGGCGCGGAACCTTGGCCGTAAGGGCCGGGTTGCATCGTTCGGGCCCGCGACCCTCGCACATCCGGATGTGAGGTATCGTGCCGGTCGAGGGCGGAGCGGCCGGGCCGGCATGGGGGCGGGGACCACGAATGATGCATACGTACAACAGCCCCCGGGGATCGGTCCCGGTGCCCGTTGCGTTGCCGACTCACCTGGATCAGCCTAGCGCCCCATCGGTGGCGGGCCTTTTGCCTGGTCCGTCCCCTGCGGACGTTCCGCGATCCGGTCGTTCGCGTAGGAGTTCGGGCTTCATGCTTTATCGTGCCTTCGATGCCCAGACGGATCTGGCCGAGCAGACCCGTGCGTGGGGTCGACTCGTCCACGATGCCGTCTCGCCCTGGACCGCCGCCGGATACCGGGAGCCGATGACGTGGTGGTCGGCGGGCGCCCGCATGATGATGCGCGCCGGCCTGACCTTCACGCGGCCGGCCTACGGCATCGACACCGTCAGGGTGGGCAACCGCGAGGTCGCGGTCACCGAGGAAGCGGTGTTCGCCACGCCGTTCGGCACCCTCCTGCGCTTCCGCAAAGACATCGACACGCCTCAGCCGCCGGTGCTCGTGGTGGCTCCGCTGTCGGGCCACTTCGCCACCCTCCTGCGCGGCACCGTGCGGACGCTTCTGGCCGACCACGACGTCTACATCACCGACTGGCACAACGCCCGCGACGTGCCCCTCGAGGCCGGCGCCTTCGGGTTCGACGATTACGTCGATCACCTCGTGCGGTTCCTCGGCGCGATCGGGGAGGGCGCCCACCTCGTCGCCGTGTGCCAGCCCGCCGTGCAGGCGCTGGCCGCCGCCGCCGTCATGGCCCAGTCGAAGGATGTCGCACACCCGCGCAGCATGACCCTCATGGCCGGTCCGGTGGATTGCCGCATCAGCCCGACTTCGGTGAACCATCTGGCCACGTCGAAGCCCATCGAATGGTTCGAGAAGAACCTCATCTCCACCGTGCCCCAGCGCCACAAGGGCGCCGGCCGGCGGGTCTATCCCGGCTTCATGCAAGTCTCGGCCTTCGTGTCCATGAACGCCAAGCGCCATATGCAGGGCCACGCCGACCTCTTCTGGCATCTAGCCAACGGCGAGACGGAGAAGGCCCAGCAGATCGAGACCTTCTACGACGAGTATTTCGCCGTCCTCGATCTCGCGGCGGAGTTCTACATCGAGACGGTCCGGACGGTGTTTCAGGACTACACCCTGGCCAAGAACGAACTCACCTATCGGGGCAATCCCATCGATATGCGCTCGATCCGGCGCACGGCACTGATGACCGTCGAGGGCGAGCGCGACGACATCTGCGCGGTGGGCCAGACCATGGCGGCCCACGACCTGTGTACCGGCTTGGCGCCGCACATGAAGAGCCACCACCTCCAGGCGGGTGTCGGCCATTACGGCGTGTTCTCCGGCCGGAAGTGGGAAAGCCAGACCTACCCGCTCGTGCGCAACTTCATTCAATCGCACGCCTGACACATCGGCGTCAGATTCGCGTTCCAGCGGTTGGAACTCGCCGAGCCTTCGTGTATGAGCCTGACCCAAGTGCAGTTTCTGCGCCGATTCGAGGCCGTCCGACCGACGTCCCGCCCGGAAGAGAATTCCGGGTTCGGGGCATTTGTCGGTTCCCTCCTCCTTCCAGGACCGTGATTGGCCCCGGGATCGGCGCCGTTCAACAAACCTACGTCTCAGAGGATCTAGACCGTTGCAGGTACTCGTTCGCGACAACAACGTCGATCAGGCTCTCCGCGTCCTCAAGAAGAAGATGCAGCGCGAGGGCATTTTTCGCGAGATGAAGCAGCGCAAGGCTTACGAGAAGCCCTCCGTGCGCAAGGCTCGTGAGAAGGCCGAAGCCGTCCGCCGCGCCCGCAAGCAGGCACGCAAGACCGCCATCCGCGAGGGTCTGATCGCCGCTCCGAAGCCCAAGCCCCGTTTCGGCGCCGGTGCGCCGCGTCGTCCGGGCGGTTCGCCGTTCGCTCCGACCGCCCCGACCGTGCTGCCGCCCGTCGGCGGCGCCGCGTCCTGATATTCCACGCGCCGACCCGCCTACGGGTCGGTTTGCCGCAACGAAAAAGCCCGGCCGCACAGTGCGGCCGGGCTTTTTCGTATCTACGCTGCGCGGGACATCACGCGGCGCGGGCGGCCACGGTGGCGTGCTCGGCTTGGACCAGGACATCGAGGGCGCGCCAGGGCTTCTGCATGTAGACCGCCCGGCTCGGAATGCGGCCGGCGCCCTTGGCGTCGCCGCCCGAGGTCAGCACCACCCGCACGTCGGGCCAGCGTCGTCCGACGGCCGTGGCGAGGTCGATCCCATCCATGCCGGCGCCCAGGCGCACGTCCGCGAACAGCAGGGCGACATGGCCTCCGGAGCGTTCGAGCACGGTGATCGCCGCCTCGGCGCTGTCACAGGCGATCACGTCGAGGTCGCTCTCCTCGAGGATCGCCGTGGCGAGGTCGCGCACGGCGGCATCGTCCTCGACCACGAGGGCGATCGGACATTCCGGTCGGGGCTGGGCCATGAAGTCTCCTTTTCTGTTGAACGAAGCGAGGACGGGGCGCGCGAAGGCGCGCGCCGTGAGCGATCGAGGAAACTCGACCCGACCGCTGATTCTCTGTGAGTGATGCTGCGCTGCCACGTCCCGATGAACAAGAGTCGCAAGTGCGAATTCGGCTATGCGGTTCCTGCAACCGTCCGCTCCTCTGCGGATCGCCGGCCGCGCCGCCGTCATCGTCTTCTCGCCACGGTGTGGGTCCATCGCTGGGAGCGAGGCGGTGCATCTCTTGCATCGCTGGCGACAGGAGGCCGATCCGGTGACGAATTAACGCTCCGTTCACCATGATCGCCCGACTGTCGGACCTTCGACGACGAAACGGCAGGCGCGCGAGGCGGGGTCGCGTGCCGGCGAATGGGAGCCTCCCCGCGCGAATCCCACAGGAGGTGTCTGCCTGCCATGTGCCGTTTTCTCGCGTATTCCGGTGATCCCGTCTTCCTGACCGACCTCGTCTGCGCGCCGACGCATTCCCTGGTCCACCAGTCGCTCCACGCGACGGAGGCGAAGACCGAGACCAACGGCGACGGTTTCGGCATCGGCTGGTACGGCGAGCGGGCCGAGCCCGGCCTTTACCGCGACGTCTGCCCGGCCTGGTCCGACGAGAATCTGGTCAACCTGTGCCAGCAGGTCCGAGCGCGGATGTTCTTCGCCCATGTCCGCGCCTCGACGGGCACGGCGACGACGCGGGCGAACTGCCATCCCTTCGCCCATGGCCGGCACCTGTTCATGCACAACGGGCAGATCGGCGGCTATCACAAGATCAAGCGCCGCCTCGAGGCCCTGATCCCCGACGCGCTCTACGACGTCCGGCGCGGCACCACGGATTCCGAGGCGATCTTCCTCCTGGCGCTCGCCAACGGCCTCGCCGAGGATCCCGTGGGCGCCATGGCCCGGACGCTGTCCACCGTGCGCGACCTCATGCGGGCGGCCGAGGCGGACGAACCCTTGCGCTTCACCGCCGTGGTCACCGATGGCGAGGCCCTGACGGCCTATCGCTGGGCCTGCGACGGACGCCCGCCGAGCCTGTATTACCGCCAGACCGAGACCGGACTCGTGGTGGTCTCTGAACCGATCGACGGGTGCCGCGACGGCTGGAACGTGGTCCCGAAGGGCGGCACCCTCCAGGCTACGCGCGGCGGCAGCGTGATTCTGCGTGGCCCCGATCAGGCCGTGGCGGAGCGCATGGCGGCCTGAGCGATCGGGCACGCCGTGCGGCTTGCGGGTGGCGCGCCAAGGGCGGACAACCCCCGCAGTTCCAACGGCGCGGGAGCCGACGATGACCTATCCGAACGTGAGCCTGCACATCGCGGGGGCCTGGACCGATGGTGCGGCGGGCGGCACCCTGCCGGTTCTCAACCCCGCCACCGGCGAGACCCTCGGCACCTGTGCCGTCGCCACCCGGCCCGACCTCGACCGGGCGTTGGAGGCCGCCGCGCGGGGCTTTTCCGCCTGGCGCCGGGTTTCGGCGTTCGAGCGCGGCAGGACGATGCGCAGGGCCGCCGACCTCCTGCGCCAGCGTGCCGACACCATCGCCCGCATCATGACCCTCGAACAGGGCAAGCCCCTCGCCGAGGCGCGGATGGAAACGCTCGCCGCCGCCGACGTCGTCGACTGGTTCGCGGAAGAGGGCCGGCGCGCCTATGGCCGCATCATCCCAGCCCGCGCCGACGGGGTCGTCCAGATGGTCCTGCGCCAGCCGGTGGGGCCGGTGGCGGCCTTCACCCCGTGGAACTTCCCCATCAACCAGGCCGTGCGCAAGGTCTCGGCCGCCCTCTGCACGGGCTGTTCGGTAATCCTGAAGGGACCGGAGGACACCCCGGCGAGCTGCGCCGAACTCGTGCGCGCCTTCCTCGATGCCGGCGTGCCGGGCGACGTGCTCTCCCTCGTCTATGGCGACCCTGCGGCGATCTCGGGCTACCTCATCCCGCACCCGGTCATCGCCAAGATCTCGTTCACGGGCTCGACCGCGGTCGGCAAGGACCTCGCCGGCCTCGCCGGCCGCCACATGAAGCGGGTTACGATGGAACTCGGCGGCCACGCCCCGGCCCTCGTCTTCGCCGATGCCGACATCGAGCAGGCGGTGGCCGTGCTCGGCGCCAACAAGTTCCGCAATGCCGGTCAGGTCTGCGTCGCGCCGACCCGCTTCCTCGTGCACGACTCCGTGTACGACCGGTTTCGCGACAGCTTCGTGGCGTTCGCTGAAGGACGCCATGTCGGCGACGGCCTGGATCCCGACACCACCATGGGGCCGCTCATCCATGCCCGGCGCCTGGAGGCGATGGAAACCCTCTGCGCCGACGCCGTCGCCAGGGGGGCGGATCTGCGCACCGGGGGGCACCGCATCGGCAACCGGGGCAATTTCTTCGCCCCCACCGTGCTCTGCGACGTGCCGGTGGAGGCGCACATCATGAACGAGGAGCCGTTCGGCCCCGTGGCGCTGATCCAGCGGTTTTCCGACGACGAGGCGGCCTACGCGGAAGCCAACCGCCTCCCCTACGGTCTCGCCGCCTACGCCTACACCCGCTCCGTCACCCGGGCGGCCGAGGTCGCCGCGCGGGTCCACAGCGGGATGATCGGCATCAACCACCACGGGCTGGCCCTGCCCGAGACCCCCTTCGGTGGGGTGGGCGATTCCGGCTACGGCAGCGAGGGCGGCTCGGAGGCCATCGAGGCCTATCTCACCACGAAGTTCGTGAGCCAGGCGGGCGTGGGGATCTGAAGATGCCGCCCGCTCGCCCGGCGGGCTTCTCGCCCCTGCCCGAGGCCGCCTCGTCGCGCAGCGAGACAGGGTGGCCGGATGCCGCTCAGTAATGCGGGGGCGGCGGCTCCGGCGCGTTGGTGCCGGGGCGGTGGCCCGCCTCCTCGATCTCCTCGACGAGTTTCGCCATCCGCCGTGTGAGGGCGTCGATCTGGCGCCACTGCGCCGTGATGGTGGCGTTGAGGTCGTCGATGACGGCGTCCTGCTCGGTGAGGCGCATCTCCAGGGCGTCGATACGGCCACCGAGGTCGGACGTGCTCATCGCAGGGTCTCCGGGGCGTGGTCGGGTCGCTCGACGAGGGCGGGGCCCAGGGCGATGCGGCCATCGAAGACGAAGCAGTCGCCCGTCCAGCGACTTTCGGCGGGCGGCACCGACTCCAGATACCGGAGGATTCCGCCGTCCAGGGTGTGGACGGCGGCAAAGCCCCGCGCGCGCATGTAGGCCCCGGCCTTCTCGCAGCGGATGCCTCCGGTGCAGAACATCGCCACCGTCGGGTGTGCCGCCGGGTCGAGCCCGTCCACGTAGGCGCGAAAGTCGCTGAACCGCTTCGTGCCGGGATCGACGGCGCCGGGGAAGCTGCCGAGCGTCACCTCGAAGCTGTTGCGGGTGTCGATGAGCAGCAGCCCCGGCGTATCGAGGAGCGCATTCCAGGCCTCCGGCGCCACGGGGCTCGCCGGAGCCAGAGCCGGATGGGTGGCCCCGCCATCGAAGGTCACGATCTCGGGCTTGACCCGGACCTTGAGGCGCCCGAACGGCGGCGCCTCGGCCGAGGACAGTTTCACGTCGAGGTCGGCGAAGCGGTCGCCGAAGGGAGGGGCGGTGCGGAGGGCATCGAGGAAGGCTTCGATCGCCCGTGCCTCGCCCGCCACGGTGCCGTTGATGCCCTCGCGGGCGAGCAGCAGGGTGCCGGTGATTCCGAGATCCCGGCACAGGGCCTCGAGGGGGGCGCGGAGGGCGTCCGCATCGGGCAGGTCGACGAAGCGGTAGAGGGCGGCGACGGTGAGCATCGCGTCGGAATAATCCGGGGATGCGCAGGGGGCAAACCCAGTCGGCGTCCTCACGGGGTCGCGATCCGGCGCAGGATGAAGGTGGTGCCCACCTCCGGGTCGCGGCGCCAGCGTCCGTCCCCCGTGGGGATCAGGGTGACCGTATGCCCGCGCCGGGCGGTAAGGGTGAGCCGCCCCCGCGCGAAGTGCCAGGATACGGGATCGAACACGCTGAGCCCCGTGTCCCGGCATCCCTCGAGGATCCGGATGGGGGCGGGCGGCGGAGCCTGGGTCAGCTCCATCCGGCAGGTGTCGGGATCACGGTAACGGTCGAGGGTATAGACGCCCGCCGGCGGCGCCTCGCCGCCCAGGTCGATCTCCGTCGACTGCTGTGTGGAGGTCAGGGTACCCGATGGCGAAGGCCCCGGGGCGATGGGGCTTACGGAGACCGGCACCGCCGGTATCATGGCGACGATCTGCAGGGGCACCAGGCTGTAGCGCTCGCCGGATTCCACCGTCGCCACGAGGCTGCGCGCGTCCGGCCGGCGTGTGAAGGGTAGGACCGGCCGCAGGTTCCGGTCGACGAACCGCACGGTGCCGTCGGTGAACAGCCAGCCGGCGACACCGTTGAGCACCGGCAGGGCCCGGCGGCACCCGGCGGGAAAGGACAGGCGCCGTCCGGCCTCGCCGCTCTCGCCCGACAGGGTCATGACGCAGCGTCGGGTGCTGCCGTCCCGCGACAGGTCCCAGGTGCCCGGCACCCCGGCGATGTCCTTGGGCAGGGTTTCGATGAAGGGCGCGGCCGGAGCGGCGTCGACCGCGGGCGGGTCCGGCGGCGCCTGACCGGCCGGCGGAGGCGGAACGTCCTGCGCCCACACCGCGCCGGCCGTCAGAGCGGCCGCGAGGAAGCCGAGGGCGCTGGCGCGCGCGGCGATGGTCACGCGCCCGCGCTCCAGGGTGTCTCCGGCACGGGCGTCAGCGGACCCCGGCCGTCGAACCAATGGACGAGGTTGTCGACCACGAGGCGGCCCATGGCCTCGCGGGTGTGGACCGAGCCAGATCCGACATGGGGCAGCAGCACCACGTGATCCATGGCGACGAGTTCTGCCGGCACGTGCGGTTCGCGGGCGAACACGTCGAGCCCGGCCCCGAGGATCGTGCCGTCCGCCAGGGCGGCGATGAGGGCGGCCTCGTCCACCACGCTGCCGCGTGCCACGTTAACGAGGATGCCCTGCGGCCCGAGGGCGGCCAGCACCTCGGTGTCGACGAGGCCGTCCGTCTCCGGCCCACCCGGCGCCACCACCACGAGAACGTCGACGGCCCGCGCCATCCCCAGGAGGGAGTCGTGGTAGGCATAAGCCACCTCCGGCTGCCGGCGCCGTCCGTGATAGGCGATGGCGACGCCGAACCCCTCGAGGCGGGCGGCGATGGCCCGGCCGATGCGCCCGAGGCCGAGGATGCCCACGGTCCGCCCGCGCAGGGTCGGGGTGAGGGGGTAGGGCCGGTTCGGCCAATGGCCCGCCCGCAGGTAGCGATCGGCCTGCGGGATTCGCCGCAGGGTGGCGAGGAGCAGGCCCAGCGTCAGGTCCGCGACCTCGTCGGACAGGACGTCGGGCGTGTTCGTCACCACGACCCCGCGCGCTGCGGCACATGCGATGTCGATGGTGTCGTAGCCGACCCCGAAGCTCGCCACGATCTCGAGGCTCGGCAGTCGCTCCAGGAGGGCGGCGTCCACGGGGGCCTGGGCGCCGGTCGCCATGGCGCGGATGCGCGGGCCGATTCCGGCGTAGAACGCCTCCGTGTCCGGGGCGGTGTCGGCCCGGTGCAGGGTGAAGCGCGTCGCCAGGGCTTCCATCACGCTCGGCTGCATGGGTTTGAGCAGCAGCAGATCGACGGGGGGCATGGCGAACCTTCGGAACTCCGGCGCGCCATCCCGGCGGGGCGCCGTCCCGCTTTAAGGCGTGGGCCGGGACCGGTCCAGTGAGACGGCGCGGGTCCCCACAGCCGGCGCCCGCCGCCCCAATGCCGGCCTCGGCACGGTCGATATGCGAAAACCTCGCCGCAGCCATCCGCCCGGGGGGACGCGCGCCCCACTTTCGCCGGACGGTCTGGAACATTACTAAAGGGAGAACCGGGCGCCCGAGCCCGTTTCCCAAGTCCGCTCAGAAAACGCGAAGACAACCCGCCCATGACCGCGCCGCGCACCCTCTACGACAAGATCTGGGACGACCACGTCGTCGATGTCGAGCCGGATGGCACCAGCCTCCTCTACATCGACCGTCACCTCGTCCACGAGGTGACGAGCCCGCAGGCGTTCGAGGGACTTCGCGTGGCCGGGCGCCGGGTGCGCCACCCCGAGAAGACCCTGGCGGTGGTGGACCACAACGTCCAGACCTCCGACCGCAGCTTCGGCATCGAGGATCCGGAGAGCCGCGTCCAGTTGGAGGCGCTCGCCGAGAACGTGCGCGACTTCGGCATCGAGTTCTACGACGCCCTCGACCGGCGCCAGGGCATCGTCCACGTCATCGGCCCCGAGCAGGGCTTCACCCTGCCGGGCCAGACCATCGTCTGTGGCGACAGCCACACCTCGACGCACGGCGCCTTCGGGGCGCTCGCCCACGGCATCGGCACCTCGGAGGTGGAGCATGTGCTCGCCACCCAGACGCTGTTGCAGAAGAAGGCGAAGAACATGCGCGTCACGGTGGACGGCATCCTGCCGCCGGGCGTGACGGCCAAGGACATCATCCTGGCGATCATCGGCGAGATCGGCACCGCCGGCGGCACCGGTTACGTCATCGAGTACGCCGGCTCGGCGATCCGCGCCCTCTCGATGGAGGGCCGGATGACCATCTGCAACATGTCCATCGAAGGGGGCGCGCGTGCCGGCCTGGTCGCGCCCGACGCTACCACCTTCGCGTACGTCGAGGGCCGCCCCAAGGCGCCGCAGGGCGAGGCCTTCGCCCGTGCGCGGGCCTATTGGGAGACCCTGGTCTCGGACGAGGGCGCGCATTTCGACCGCGAGGTGCGGTTGGACGCGGCGAACCTGCCCCCCATCGTCAGCTGGGGCACCAGCCCCGAGGACGTGGTCTCGATCTCCGGCGCCGTGCCGGACCCGGCCCGAATCCTCGACGACAACAAGCGCCAGTCCAAGGAGAAGGCTCTGGACTACATGGGCCTGGTGCCGGGTACGAAGATCACCGACATCGCCATCGACCGCGTGTTCATCGGCTCGTGCACCAACGGCCGCATCGAGGATCTGCGCGCCGTGGCCAAGGTCGTGGAGGGTCGCAAGGTTCACGCGCGTGTCTCGGCGATGGTCGTGCCGGGCTCCGGTGTCGTGAAGCAGCAGGCGGAGGCCGAAGGCCTCGACCGCATCCTGAAGGCGGCGGGGTTCGACTGGCGCGAGCCCGGCTGCTCCATGTGCCTCGGCATGAACGCCGACCGCCTCAGCCCCAACGAGCGCTGCGCCTCGACCTCCAACCGCAACTTCGAGGGCCGCCAGGGCCATCGCGGCCGCACCCACCTCGTCTCCCCCGCCATGGCGGCGGCGGCGGCGGTGGCCGGCCACTTCGTCGACATCCGCGACTGGCCGAACGCCTGAGGGCAACGACGGCGCGCGGCGACCGCAGGGACGCCGCGCCCACGAGGTGGACTGGCTTCCGTCGGACGTTTCGTCAGACAGTCCAAAATCACGATTGACGGGTGCCCCCACTCCGCCTAAACGAACCCACGTCGGCGCCGCACACGGTCCCGGCAGGCCCAGGTGGCGGAATTGGTAGACGCGCTGGTTTCAGGTACCAGTCTTGCAAGAGGTGAAGGTTCGAGTCCTTTCCTGGGCACCATCAGCTGGCTAAGCCGCTGATCCGCAAAAAGCATTTGATCTTGAAGGGTTTCTTCAGCACCTGCCTGTTCAACAGGTGCGTTCAACATGGCCCTTCGGATGCCGCGCCCGATGAAGCGCCAAGGCAGCACCACCCACCAACTCATTCAGCGCATCCCAGCTGACATACTCGCCAAAGCGCGTGGGCTCACATTGGCCATCCCCATCGGGGACACGGTGGTCACGAAGGTGATCTCGGCGAAGGACGTTGACGTTCGTGTCTCGCTGCGCACCCGTGAGCCTCTTGAAGCCAAGGCTCGGCAGGGAGCAGCAGTCACCTACCTGGAGGCCGTTTGGCGCTCGGTGCGCGAAGGCCCCAAAAGGCTGACGCACAAAGAGACGGTGGCGCTTGCTGGAGAGGTGTACCGCGCCCTCGCTGACACCTTGGAGGATGATCCCGGTACTGCGGAGCGTTGGCTCCGAGCCGAAGCAGAGAACCTCAAGGCCGAAGCGGGGCAGTTCGGACGTGGCGCTCTGATGATCCTGTCGGACGGCGAGCGTCGTGCCAGGAGCATCGAGGAGAGGGTAGGAGGCTTCTCCGATTGGACGCTCGGTCGCCGTGGGCTTGTGATCGACCAGGACAGCCGCATCAGGCTCAACGAACGAGTGCTGGCTTCCCTGCGACAAGCCAACCTCGTGCAAATGAAGCGCGCCGAGGGTGACTACTCCCCAGACAGCGACGCTCAGAGGTTCCCTGCCTTCCCCGAGGCCAAGGAGGCGACACAGACGGTTAGTCTGCTCGCCCTGTTCGACGGCTACGCCAAAGAGCGAAAGCTGCCCCAGAGCACTGCCGACCAGTGGCGCAAGCACTGTGAGACGTTCGTCTCCTTCATGGGCAACGACGATGCCAGCAAGGTGACGAAGGCCGATGTCGTCCGCTGGAAGGACGCGCTCGTTGCCGCTGGACGTGCCCCCAAAACCATTAACGACAGCAAGCTTGCGGCTCTGAGGGTCGCCTTCAAATGGGGGGTGAACAACGTTCGGGTGGCCTCTAACCCCACGACCGGCGTTGCCGTCCTCCATCGGAAGCGGACTGACGAACGGATGCTCGGCTTCACGGATGAAGAGGCAAGGACCATCCTACAGGCTGCCGAGAAGGAGAACCGCCCCGCAATCCGCTGGCTACCACTCCTCTGCGCAGCATCAGGCGCCCGCGTTGGCGAGATGGCGCAGCTTCGTAGTGAAGACGTGATCGTGCAGGACGGCATCCACGCGCTCCGCATCACCGCTGAAGCCGGATCAGTGAAAACCCTGGGCTCTGAGAGGGTCATTCCGCTTCATCCCGCTGTTATTGCGGGAGGTTTTCTCGCCTTCGCTGAGGGGCGGCGGGGGGCGCTGTTTTACGATTTGAAGCGAAGGAAGACGGATGCGAAGAAGCCCTCACACAAGATCGTCGCGAAAAACGTCGCGGCTTGGGTACAAGGGCTAGGTCTGGAAGTTGGCCGTGCCCATCGCAAAGACCCTTCTCATGCGTGGCGGCACCGCTTCAAAACCCTCGCTCGTGCTGCAAGGATCAATGACAGCGTCGCGGATGCTATCGTAGGGCACGCTCCAAACAGCGTAGCGAAAGCCTACGGGACGGTCACTCTCGCGACGATGAAGGACGCACTGGATCGTATCCCGGTCGCTTGCGCTTGATGTCGATTACCGCCTCATCGACCATGGACGAACTGCCCCGTTTGGTTTCTACCTGACGGCAGCAAAACGCCTTGGGGAGTGAGCGTGGCCGTCGACCTTCAGGACCTATCGCGACGTCTGTTCAAGGCGGCCGACCAACTCTGGGCAAACAGCACCCTTCGACCTGATCAGTACGCCCAACCGGTTTTGGCGCTCATTGCGCTGCGTCAGATGGAGGCGAAGTTCGAGGTGGTCCACGTCGAGCTTGCCCCGAAGTTCAGAGGGCGCCTGAAGGCAACCCCAGCCGACTACCAGGCTCGCGGCGCGATCTACCTGCCCGAAGTGGCCCGCTACTCCTACCTGCTGGGCCTGCCAGAGAGTGCGAACCTCGCCGAGGCACTCAACACCGCGATGAAGAGCATCGTCGACAACAACCCCGACCTCGCGGGCGTGCTGCCCCAGGCGTACGGGGCGTTGCCTGATGCCGTCCTCCGCGAGCTGATGCGCCTGCTGGCTCCTTTGCAGATTGACGGTGACGCCTACGGCCTAATCTTCGAGTATTTCATGGGCGCGTTCGCGGCGGCGTTCATGCAGAAGGGGGGCGAGTATTTTACTCCCTCCTCGATCGTGAAGCTGATCGTGGAGGTGATCGAGCCGTACCGCGGAAAAATCTTCGATCCTGCGTGTGGCTCGGGTGGCATGTTCGTCCACTCCGCCGAGTTCGTCCGTCGCCACCATGCTGCCCCCGAACGGGACATCAGCATCTACGGCGTTGAGAAGATGTCGGACACACAGCGCCTGTGCCGCCTGAACTTGGCCGTCCACGGGCTCTCTGGGGACATCAAGGAAGCCAGCAGCTACTACGACGACCCACACCATCTTGTCGGCAAGTTCGACTTCGTCATGGCAAATCCGCCCTTCAACCAGTCCGAGGTGGACAAGGCCCGACTGGTTAGTGAGGCCGGTATCGTCGATGCCCGGTTCCCACTGGGTATGCCGAACACCAACAATGCCAACTACCTCTGGATCGGCCTGTTCTACGCCGCGTTGAACGAGACGGGTCGCGCCGGGTTCGTGATGGCCAACTCCGCCAGTGACGCGGGTGGCTCTGAGCGCGCCATGCGGCAGAAGCTGGTCAGCAGCGGCGCGGTTGATTGCATCATCACCACCTCGCCCAACATGTTCTTCACCGTCACCTTACCGGTGACCCTGTGGTTCCTCGATCGCGGAAAGGCCAAAAGCCTGCGCGGTGACCAGGTGCTGTTCATCGACGCACGCCACATCTTCAGACAGGACAGTAGGGCGCACAGGTCCTTCACTGCCGTGCAGATCGAGTTCCTCGGCAACATCGTCCGCCTGTGGCGCGGCGAGGCCGTCGAGACCGAGCAGGGCAGCGGGGAAAGCATGACCAAGGCGTTCGGGGCCGATGGCTACCGGGACGTCCCAGGCCTCTGCAAGGTTGCCAACCGCGCCGAGATTGCTGCGCAGGATTGGAGCCTGAACCCTGGGCGCTATGTCGGCGTGAAGCCGGGAGAAGCGCAGGATGACGAGGACTTCAAGCTCAAACTCGAAGGGATGCATGAGGAACTGGAACTGCTCAACGCCGAGGCCTTGCGGTTGCAGGCTGTGATCGCGAAGAACGTTGCGGAGCTGCTGGAAGCATGAGCATGTTGCCTATGGAAAAGCTCGGCGAGCTGATCGAGGTCAGACACGGCTTCGCCTTTAGCAGCCAGCATTTTGTGGATCGCGGACCGTATGTTCTGCTTACGCCGGGTAACTTCTATGACGAAGGCGGGTTCAAATCCCGTGATGCCCAGAAGTTTTACGACGGGCCCGTCCCAGCCCAGTTTGCACTAAAACCGGGCGATCTACTGGTCGCCATGACAGAGCAAGCGGAAGGTTTGCTTGGGAGCGCTGCCTTTGTTCCGCCTGGTCCGGTTTGTCTTCACAACCAGCGTCTGGGACTGGTGCGACCGCGCGATGGCGTGGATGTTGACCTCCGGTATATCTACTACCTTTTTAACTCACGAGCAGTACGGCAGCAAATCCGAGCCTCAGCCAGTGGGACTAAGATCAGACATACGGCACCTAATCGGATTTATGACGTTAACATCCCCAGAATACCTTTAACTGATCAGCTACGCATCGCGTCCATTCTCGGAGCCTATGACGACCTGATCGAGGTCAACCGGCAACGGGTGGCGCTGCTGGAGGACATGGCGCGCGGACTATTCGAGGAGTGGTTCGTCCAGTTCCGCTTTCCGGGCTACGACGCTGTGCCGATGGTCGATAGGCAGGAAGGACCGCTCCCCGAGGGGTGGCGCTGGTCCAGCTTCGGAGAGCTGGTGGGTGAAGTGCGCGACGGTGTCTCGCCAACCGATTTACCCGCAGAGACCCCGTATGTCGGCCTGGAGCACATCCCCCGTCGTTCGACCACCATGACCGAATGGGGACGAGCAGAGGACGTTGGAAGCCTTAAGCTCTCCTTCCAACGAGGGGACGTACTCTTCGGAAAAATCCGACCTTACTTTCATAAGGTCGTTTGGGCTCCCTTTGATGGGATCGCCTCCTCTGATGCGATCATCTACCGGCCTCATCAGCCGCACCTCGCGGCTATGTCCTTGGCGGTTGCGTCCAGCGACGGTTTCGTGGCGACTTCGGTGCAGACATCGAACGGGACTAAGATGCCTCGCGCAAACCCAAAGGTCTTGAAGGCATACCGAGTTGCGACTGACGATGGAAAATGGGCAAGTCGGTTTGGATTGGCCATGCTGCCAACGATTGAACTCGCAGCTTCTTTGGCTGCTGCCAACCATCGCCTAGCTGCCTCCCGCGATCTCCTCCTCCCTCGACTGATCTCCGGCCAGCTCTCGGTTGCCGTCGCCGAGCGTGAGCTACTGGAAGCCGCTTGAGATGGCTCCATCGCTCATCGGCCACATCGCCTCGGAGGCCGGATCGGTCGAGCAGCCCTCGCTTGAGCTGCTGGAGGAGTTGGGCTGGCAGCGCGTCAACCTGCAGGCCGAGCAACCAGGGCCGGGGAACCCGACAGGCCGCACGAGCTTCCGCCAGACTTACCTACCCGTCCGGCTGAAGCTGGCGCTTACCAAGCTCAACCCGCACTTACCTGGCGATGCGCTTGTGCTGGCCGAGGAGCGCCTGACAGAGGATCGGTCCGCCATGCTGCCGGTGGCAGCCAATCGAGCCCTGCTCGGCCTGCTGGTCGATGGGGTATCGGTCGAAGTTCGGCGCGGCGATGGCAGCTTCGAGACCGTTAGCGTCCGCGCAATCGACTGGATGGAGCCGACCAACAACGACTTCCTTGTTGCCAGCCAGGTCTGGATGGAAGGCCCGCTCCACAAGCGCCGGCCCGACACCATCGGGTTCATCAACGGCCTGCCGCTGATGCTCGCCGAGTGGAAGGGTATCACTAAGCCGCTTGCCGAGGCCTACGACGCCAACCTGCGCGACTACCGTGACGCCATCCCGCGCCTGTTCGACGCCAACGGCTTCGTCATCCTGTCCAACGGACTGGAAGCAGTGATGGGTGCCAGCCATTCGGCCTTCGAGTTCTTCGCGCCCTGGAAGCGTATGGAGGAGGGCGGACCGGAGAGCGTCGGTTTGGAGATGCTACTGAGAGCTACCTGCGAGCCACGCCGCTTCCTGGACCTGATTGAGAACTTCATCCTGTTCGAGGAGGGCCGCGACGGCCTGCGCAAGGTCATCGGCAAGTACCACCAGGTGCTCGGGGTAAACCGTGCGATCGAGGCGGTGCGGAACCTGGAGCGCAATCAGGGGCGGCTGGGCGTGTTTTGGCACACCCAGGGGTCTGGCAAGTCATTCTCGATGGTCATGTTCGCCGAGAAGGTACTGCGGCGGCTTGGCGGCAACTTCACGTTCGTGATCATCACTGATCGCAACGAGTTGGACGACCAGATCGCTGGGACGTTCGCTGCCACGGGAGCACTTACCAAGAATGTCGACGACGCCCAGGCGAACAGTCGGGCGCATCTGCGCGAGCTGCTGGCGGGCAACGAACGGTACGTGTTCACGCTCATCCAGAAGTTCGGCACTGCCGACCGGGAGCCCATGCCGGTCTTGTCGGAGCGGTCGGACGTGATCGTCATCACCGATGAGGCGCACCGGAGCCAGTACGATCAGCTTGCTGCCAACATGCGGGCCGCCCTGCCCAATGCTGCTTTCATTGGGTTCACCGGCACCCCGTTGATCCAGGGCGAGGAAAGCCGCACCCGCGAGGTGTTCGGTGACTATGTGTCGGTCTACGACTTCGCCCAGTCGGTGAAGGATGGCGCGACCGTCCCGTTGTTTTACGAAGCTCGCAAGCCCGAGCTGCAGATGAATGCCGACGAGCTACGTGAGGACATGGAGGCCTTGCTGGAGGACGCGGCACTCGACGATGCCCAGGAAGAGCGCCTGAACCGCGAGTTCGCCCGCCAGTATCAGCTCATCACTCGCGACGACAGGCTCGACAAGGTTGCAGAAGACTTGGCCTTGCACTTCGCGACCCGTGGGTACCGGGGCAAGGCGATGTTCGTGGCGATCGACAAGGTCACCGCCGTTCGCATGCACGACAAAACCAGGCTGGCCGTTGCTAGGCTGATCGCGGCAGACGAGGGGAAGCTGAAGACCGCCCACGAGGCCGAAGGGGCCGCCATCGTTGAACGGCTGGCCTGGATGCGCTCGCTTGATACAGCCGTGGTCGTCAGCCAATCTCAGAACGAGATCGGCGACATGAAGGCCAAGGGGCTCGACATCTTGCCCCACAGAGCGCGGATGCAGCAGGAGGACCTGGAGGCCAAGTTCAAGAACGCCGACGATCCGCTTCGCCTGGTGTTCGTCTGCGCCATGTGGATCACCGGGTTCGACGTGCCCTCGATCAGCACCGTCTACCTGGACAAGCCGATGCGGAACCATACGCTCATGCAGACGATCGCACGGGCGAACCGCCGGGCAAAGGGCAAGACCTCCGGCGTGATCGTCGATTACGTCGGCGTGTTCCAGAACTTACAGAAGGCCCTGGCGGTGTATGCAGGCGCGGCGACAGGTAGTGGGTCTGGCAGTGGCAACGCGAGCCCAATCGAGGACAAGCAGGCCCTGGTCGAGATGTTGCAAGCCGAACTAAGGGCCGCAGCGGCGTTCATTAACCCTCTGGGCGTCGACACTGACGCAATCCTAGAGGCCAGAGGGTTTACCCGGAACGCATTGATCGCGGATGGCGTGGAGGCATTAGTCGCCCCTGACGAACGCAGGCGTGAGTTCCTTCGCCTCTCAGGCAATGTCGTAAAAGCCTACAAGGCGCTGCTACCAGATGAACGCGCCGCGCCTTACCTTGGGCCTGTGGCCGTAATCCACACGCTGTCCGATGCCGTGAAAGCTAAGCTGGGACCAGTGGACATCTCGGCTGTTTCCGCCCGCATCGCCGCCCTTCTGGATGAGAAGATCGAGGGTGTCGCCATCCTGACACCGATCGTTGAGGGGGACCGCGCCGAGGGACGGGTAAACCTATCGGAGATCGACTTCGACAAACTTGCCAGCTTATTCGCCAGCACTCCAAAGACCGCCGCTGCAAAGCTCCGCGAGGCGGCCGAGGAGAAGGTCGGGAAGATGGCCGAGCAGAACCCAACGCGCCAGGGATTGGTCGAGCGATTGGAAGAGCTGGTCGCCTCCTACAATGCCGGATCGGTCGACGCGGAGGCGTTCTTTGAGGCCTTGAAGGCTTTTGTGGGTCAGTTGGGCGAAGAGGAGACCAGGGCAACCCGTGAGGGATTGAACGAGGAAGAGCTGGCGATCTTCGACCTCCTCACCAAGCCCGCTCCCGCGCTGACGAAGGCTCAAGAGATCGACGTCAAGCGGGTGGCTCGCGAGCTGTTGGAAAAGCTGCAGGGGCTGGTGTCGGGGGTGGACTGGCTACGAGGTCGCCAAAGCAGGGCGGCGGTCCTCTCGGAGATAAGGTTCAAGCTGAACGAACTGCCTGAGGAGCCCTACCCGGAGCCCTTGTGGAACGCCAAAGTCGATCAAGTCTGGGATTTCATACTTCAACGGTACGCTGCGTAACGCGCCTGCGGTGGCATGGCGAGGTGATACCACTGCAGCGTCAGGCTTCGTCAGCAACGGGGCCTTCAAGTTCACGCTGCTATTCGGCTTTTAGGGAAGTAAGCAGGATTGTTTTCGGGCGGGTTGTGGGCTTGGGTAATATACCTCGCTCCGCCGGAGGCCAGCACCTCATCATCGAGCCCTCCAAGACGCACCTTACCGAGATCAGGGAGTAGCCGCTCTTTCCTTCGAATCGCACTCAACCTCTGCCTCGACCGGACGCCAGCGTAACGACTGACCAGCTGTTGCGTAACATTGAGGATGCCCGCCATCTCCGTGTGAGTGAGATCAGGAAAGTGGTCACTCAGCCAGAGGACACCGCCCTGGACGTTCAGGTCACCGAAACGGCCAGCACGGAAGGCGTTCAACGCCTCATGCGCCTGGATGATCACGGGACGTGTCTGCTTGGCTTCGAGAGCGGCAATCGTCTCTGACCACCTTCCCTCAATCCACTCTCTTCCAGCTGGACTGATGACGTCGAACGGGTGACGCACCCTCGGAGGTTTTGCCGGGATGTGCTTCCCGAAACCTCGCTTCACGACGTTGGGCGTCAGCCGATGGCGATTGTGGGCACGACCACCTTCGACGTAGAGGAAGTCCATCTCCCTTAGGATGGTCCTCACCCGATGTGGCCCAACGCCGTTCAGCTCACCGAGTTCGGTGATGGTGATCCAGTCACCTGCGCTGACCTCGACCAGCTCACCTGTGCGCCTGTCGAGTGTGTGTTCTGAGTATTCCATGTTCATGTTTCTCTCTTGTTGTGAGCTTGGGTAATCAACCTCGCTCCGCCGGAGGCAGAGGAGGAACTCCAGTGGACACGACTGATCCCCGCGTGCCCGTCATGCGCACGTCGAGGGCATCGTTGGTGTGGATTGGGTGTCGTGAAGGGGCTTGGACGAGGGCTGGAACAGGGATTGAAATGAACCGATACGCCCCGCCTGAGCCGTGACCTGACCCACGTCGTCCTACAGGCTCGACAGCGTCACTCGTCTGTCTACGATGCCCTCATGAGCTACATTGACCGCATCGCCCGGCTGCGCATCGTCCTCGACGATACCGATCCGGCTGTCTGGAGGGTCGTTGAAGTCCCGCTGACCGTGAGCCTCAAGGCGCTCCATGAGGCGATCCAGGCGGTCATGCCGTTCGAGGACTACCACCTGTTCAGCTTCCGCATCGGAGAGCGACGCTACGCACTGCCTGATCCAGAGTGGCCCGATCCGAAGACCAGGAACGCGAAGACCACGAAGCTGGGCGCTGCGCTGGAGGCAGGGATCGAGCGGTTCTCCTACACCTACGATTTTGGAGACAACTGGCAGCATACCATCACGGTCGAGGCAGTCGGCCCCGCAGACCCAGCTGTGGCCTATCCATGGTTCATTGAGGGCAACAGGAGAGCACCTCCGGAGGACGTTGGCGGCACGATGGGCTTCGAGGAGTTCGTTGAAGCTGTCACCAAGCCTCGCCACCGTGAACACAAGGCGATGCTGGCGTGGTGTGGTGGGTCGTTCGATCCTGAGACCATCCCGACCGAGACCATCAGCGAACGGATCGGAAAGCTGGCAGCACGGCGAACTACTGGGAAGGCAGGCTTCGCCAAGAGCCGAGGGCTGAAGGAGTAACCACCCCCAGCATCGCAGCAGCCTTCAGGCGGCTCTCTTCGCGATCTTGGCGATGGTCGCTCGGCTGCAGCCGGTGGCAGCCTGTACCTGGGTCCAGGAGAGCCCCTTAGCGAGCATGGCCGCGATGCCGGTGTTGCGCTCAACGTCCTCAGGACGGCCCTTGTATCGGCCCTCCGCCTTCGCCTTCGCCTGACCCTCGGCCTGCCGTCTACGGCGATCCTCGTAGTCCTTGCGGGCCACCGCAGCCAGCACATCCAGCATCATGCCGTTGACGGCCTCGAACATCCTAAGGGTGAAGGCGTCCGTGTTGGTGGTCGCCATCATCCAGGACGTGGGAAGGTCCAACGCCACGACGCGCACACGGCGTGCGGCGATCTCGGCCTTCAGCTTGTCCCAGTCGTCAGCGGTGAGACGGGACAGGCGGTCCACCTGTTCGACCAGCAGCACGTCACCAGGACGAGCGTCCTTCAGCAGGCGGAACAGCTCGGGACGAGCCAGTGTCGATCCACTCTCGTTCTCGACGTACCAACTCGCAATGTGCAGCCCACGCTCTGTGACGAAGGCTTCGAGTTGCGCCCTGGCACGCTCGGCATCCTGTTCGGTGGTGGAGGCTCTCAGATACGCCCGGACGAACATGGCAAAACCCATCGGTCTGATTTGGATGGTTCACATCATCATGGTTCAGTATGGTTGGGTCAACGGTTTTTCTAAACCAGCTTGTTGGCTGGTGCGCTAAGGGCACACCCAAGCTGAACCACCACCACGCCATTCCATCAGCCTCTGCCGTGGTGCCGTGGCTCGACTATCGGACAGGACACCCGTCAGGTGCGGACTGCCTTGGTGGGATGACCCTCCCCCCTACCCATCGTGCCGGCAAGGCAGGACCATGGGGGAAGTTGCCCGCTGCGAATGTGTCGATGGGTTCTCGATTGCGTGCCACCCACATTCCGACCCCTTCAGAGCCTCGACCAGAAGGCGTTCAGAGCCTCGACCAAGAGGCGTTCAGGGCAGTCGATACGGGGGATACAAGATGCGCACCTTGGGAGTGACAGAGGCGCTCAACCACAGGCACCGGTTGGTGCATCGACCACAGGATTGAGGGTGTCGTTGAGTGGTACTGTCAGGTAACACCGTTACGAAGTTTACCTACAGGTTCCTTAATGATGGTACTACCCTCTGTAAACTATCAAGGACAACGTGATGATACTTCTTAGTAAGGTGTCTCTTCTACAACTTACTAACTCTTGATGTAGCAACTTAGCTACAACTTCACCTGCCTCGCGAACTCAGGATCACCACCCCTGAGCCGGCCTCACGCAACCCGCTTGGGTCGCTTGGTCCGAGGCTGTCGCGTCATCCGCGCCAGTCCCATTCCACGGCCTGAGGTGGCCGTCCTTCTCCTAGTGATGGCTCAAATAGCCCGAAAGGCTGCTAACCCTCTGATCTGATGGGGTAAACACCCATCCTGAGAGTGACGGCTTTTTGGGGTCGTTCAGACGCCTCCACGAGGGTGTCCGGTGGTCGTTCTGGGTACGTGGCCTCAGGGGCGTGAACTCAGTACAACCCCTTCCACCAGGGAGCCTCCACCACCGGGAAAGCCGAAGGCCTCCGCTGGGGGTTGTGTGCCCCCGACAGCACGTCTCGGCCTTCCCTGGTTGATGCTCCAGGGCGGGGGTGATGGCGCTGGACGGGATTGCCGTCTCCCCATTGGTGGCTCTGAAGCCTCAGAGGGTCTCCCGAGGTGCTGCGCAGAGCCCCAAGGAAGCCCGTCAGGGCCTCCCTGTGGTCACCTACCTGTCAACGCCTCTCGGCCGCTGGCGAGCTAACGGCAGCAGTCAGAATGGGCATCCTGCGTGGGTGCCCACCCCCCTCAATGCCCCTGGAGGAGCTTACTGGTCCCTCAAGCGCCTCTGAAGGGCCACGCGAGGTGCCTCTCAGGGCCTCCAGAGCGGAGGAACAAGCCAGGGGCGAAGGCTGCATCCCCCCACAGTGCCGTGATCCCGTATCGTCCCAAGTTCAGCTCGACGTCTCCCGAGTAGACGGTGAGGCTGATGCCGAATGCGTGGAACTCGAGACCGGGGAAGAGACGCGTCAGCATCGACATTGACCTACTTGCGCCCACCACAGCGGTGAGCGAACGGTCAGGCTTGTCCCACAAGTTCCGTGAGGTGGCCATGAAGCATGATGCGACATGGACATTCAGTAGTCCAAATGGTATACAATGCCTACATTGTGTGCAGGGGTGCATTAGTCTGCGATAGTGTAACAGTCCACCTCACAGCCTCCGTGGTCTCCTTGAACCGCTACGTCTTCCAGCTCGTCCAGCCACGGGTGGATACACCGGTCCAGGCGGTTTCGGCGCCGGTCTCTGACGCTCACGGTGTTCTACCGGATTAAAAGCCCCAACTGGGCTTGCTTCGATGGAGCTGTCTTCGGCATCTTGGGGCTGAAAAAGCCCTGGACCCGTCTTGCCCGACATCCCCGACCACCAGACCCTAATGCTACCGGTCCTGCGTCTCGCAGCCGAAGGCGAGACTACCATCCCAAAAGCCGTGGAGCGCATCGGCTCTGAGTTCGGCCTATCGCCGGACCAAATGGCAGAGCTGCTGCCGAGCGGGCGCATCCAGCTCATCAACAACAGGGCTCACTGGGCCAAGACGTACCTCGCCAAGGCTGGGCTGTTGGAGCAACCGCGTAGGGGAGTGTTTAAGGCAACAGCCCGTGGGGTTGAGGTGCTTCAGAGGAACCTGAAGCGCATCGACAACTCGGTGTTGGCAGAGTTTGAGGAGTTTCGTGCGTTCGCCAAGACCAAGCTGACTGCCTCGGGGGACCTGTCCTCCTCAGCTCAAACAATGCCGGTCGCCGCAGTCCTCAAGCTCGACAGCAGCACGGCCATCACGCCACCGGATGAGAGGATCGACGGAGCAGCTAAGGAACTTGAGGCCGAGCTTCGAGGGGACCTTCTCGACCGCATCTTCGCCATCGAGCCTCAAGCGACCAGAGCCCGCTTCTTCGAGCGGCTGGTGATCCGCCTTCTTGTTGCGATGGGCTACGGCGGAGGGCGTGATGAAGCAGCCTTCCACACGGGTGGCCGTGGGGACGGTGGCGTTGACGGGGTGATCCACCAAGACGCTCTTGGGCTCGATCCGGTGTACGTCCAGGCCAAATGCTACGACCGGGACAGCAGCATCGGCCCCGAGAAAATCCAGGCGTTCAAGGGCGCGCTTGATGACAAAGGGGCAACACGAGGGGTGGTCATCACCACCGCGAGGTTCAGCGAGGCCGCACAACGGTCCGGTCGGGCAAGCCAGAAGCAGATTGCGCTGATCGACGGGGAGAAGCTCGCTGAGTTGATGGTGCGCTTCAGAGTGGGCGTTCAGGTTGATCGGACGGTGGTGATCAAGAAACTCGACGAGGACTTCTTCGAGGGTTGGGAGGCATGATCCTCCTTGTGAGCCGTCCGACATCGGCCGTGCCTGCATCACCTTCTGTGAGGTCACATCAGCGTATCAACTCATTGTCGCGCCAAGGGGGCAGGTTGCTAACCTCCGCTCTGCTGATTGGTCCTTGCGGTCGAGCCCGTATTGCGTTCAGATTAGGTGTTCAACAACGACAGTGGGTGCCTGGAAAAAACTCAACAAAATCAAAGGCTAGTAAGCGTACACCCCCAGTCCTTTCCTGGGCACCATCAGCCGGTTAATCCGCTGATCCGCAAAAAGCTTTGATCCGCAAACGGCTTATCGCGGTCCGACTGTACAACGGACCTGCACAACATGCCCCTTGCGATGCCACGGCCGATGAAGCGTCCCGGTTCCACTGTCCATCAGTTCGTGCAGCGCATCCCTGCTGACGTGATCGACAAGGTCCGAGGGATGACCCTCACCATCCCGGTCGGTGAGACCGTAGTGGTTCGGCAGATCTCTTCGACAACGCCCGACGTTCGCGTCTCACTCGGCACTCGCGACGGCAACGAGGCGAAGCAGCGTCAAGCGATCATCACCGGCTACCTTCAGGGCGTCTGGCGGGCGGTCCGTGAGGGTCCCAGAAGGTTGACCCACAAGGAGACCGTGGGCCTTGCCGGCGAGGCGTACCGTGCATGGACCGACGCCTTCGAGGACGATCCCGGCAGTCCCGAGATGTGGGCACAGGTGACCGCCCACAACGTCCAAGCGGATGCCGGAACGTTCGGCCGAGCGGCCTTCTTCATCGGATCGGACGAGCAGCGTCGAGCAAAGAGCATGAACGAGCGGTTCGGGCGTGAGGCGGACGCCGTGCTTGCTCGGCATGGGCTCATCGTGGACACCGACAGTCGAGAGCGCGTCATCGACCAGATCGGCAGGGCCATGCTGGAGGCCGGCGAGGCGAACTTCGCGCGAGCTGATGGCGACTACACGCCCGATCCCGCATCCATTCGCTTCCCAGTGTTCAGTGCGCCCCGAACCGAACCGGTTAAACCCGCGCCGAGTGGGCTGACTATCGGCGACCTTCTCGACAAGATGGCAGCCGAACGGAACCATGCACCGAAGACACGGAGCGAGTGGGCAAGGGCGGTCAGAAGCCTCACCGATCATGCCAAGACGACGAACCCTGCGGCCCTCACGACACCGATGGTAGTGGCTTGGATGGACAGTCTCGTCGCCCAAGGGCTGAAGGCGAAGACCATCAACGATGTCTACCTCGCAGCCGTGAAGGCCCTGTTCGTCTGGGCCGAAGTCCGTATCGGCAACAATCCCGTGGCCAAGGTGCCCCGGATCAAGCGGAACGATGAGGAGAGCAACGAGCGGGGCTACACTCTCGCCGAGGCCGAGACTGTCCTTCGGGCAGCCCTTGGGGAGAGCAACCCCGCCCGGCGATGGCTGCCTTGGCTGATGGCCTACTCGGGCGCACGGGCTGGAGAGATTGTTCAGCTGCGGCGGCAGGACATCCGGCAGGAACCGGAGAGCGGGGTCTGGTATCTCGACTTCAACCCCGAAGCGTGCCGTCTCAAGAATAAGCCTTCACAGCGGGTGGTGCCACTGCATCCTCATCTTATCGAGATGGGTTTCGTGACGTGGGCGAAGGGGCAGGCCAACGAACGGCTGTTCTACAGGGACCGTGCAGGGAGTGCCCTTGATGGGCGGAGGGACCCGAAGTCGGTGACGATCAATCGGGTCGGTGATTGGGTTCGCGATGACGTGGGCGTTGCGGCCGTTCAGGCAGGAGAGGTCGCACCGAACCACGGCTGGCGGCATCGCTTCTCGACTGAGCTGGTCAACCTTGAGGTCCCGGACACAACTCGGAAGCGCCTCACCGGGCACCGGCTGGACGGCGAGGACAACCGCTACGTCGGCAAGATCGTGATGGAGCGCCTACACGCTGCCGTCGCCAAGCTGCCGTGGTACTGCGCAAGCCTTGGCAAACGAGAGCCGATTTGAGTTCCTACGTGGGACACGTGTTACGTGTGCTGTGGACGGAACGTCGAAGAGGACAGCGGCAGGGCGATGACGACGCTCGACATCGATGATGTCCATCGGCTGCTCGACCTTGTTGACGAGGCGCTGACGACCCTCGCCGCCACTCGTGAGAGCGAAGTCGAGGCCAATGCCATCACGGGGCTCTGCGCGGTTGCTGCTGAGTTGGCCGACTACCGCTCTACCTGGGGACCGATCGCAGGCGTACTGGGCGTCGCACCGCACCTGCTGAGCCGCTACACGACTTATCACGGGCCGTTTCGGGTCGCCGATGCGACGTATGTTGCCCAGCGCATCCGTTCCTTCCTGCGGAGTGAGGATCAGGCGTTTAGAAGCCCGGAACTACCGCTACCGCAGCCCCCGGCAACGCCGCCTCCACCTGAACGCAAGCCGGCCACAGAGGGCGCTACCCTGCCCATCGCCGCCTCCGAATGGCGCTACGTCCAACCTATCGGAGACCTAAAGGTCAAAATCGCGGCTGTTTCGACCCTGCTGGAAGAAATCATCCAGATAGCTCGCGGGTCGAACCTGCCCCCCCGACATAAGGGCTCTCACCGACCTTGAACGCGCTCAGCTCATCACCGTTTTGGAGACCGCGCTGGCCGTGCTTCGAGCGCCAATGGCTGAACGCAGCATCCTCAAGAAGGCCCGTGGGATGCTTGGAGGTGTCGTCAAGCGCGTAGGTGAGAAGCAGGCCGAAAACGCACTTGGGTCAGCTGCGAAGACCGCCGGCGATTGGATCGCAGACCTGCTCAGCTCGATCTGGCCTCCGGGGGCCTGAGCGCGACACTGGGGGTACCGCCGCGCTCGTACCAACTCTGTGAACGGTTCACGATCCAGACGACCGTCAGCATCACCGGCACCTCGACAAGAACACCGACGACGGTTGCGAGGGCAGCCCCGGAGTAGAACCCGAACAGGCTGATTGCGGCGGCTACTGCCAGTTCGAAGAAGTTCGAGGCACCGATCAGGGCCGAGGGCCCGGCCACGCAATGCTGCTCACCGACCGCACGGTTTAGGAGGTAGGCGAGGCCCGCGTTGAAGTAGACCTGGATGAGGATCGGCACGGCCAGGAGGCCAATCACCAATGGCTGCGCGATGATCTGCTCGCCCTGGAAGCCGAACAGCAGCACCAGCGTGGCGAGTAGCGCGACCAGCGACATCGGGCTCATTGTCCCGAGCAGCCTGTCGAGCGCGGGCTGGCCGCCCGATGCCAGGAGGCCGCGGCGCACAAGCTGCGCTACGATCACCGGGATCACGATGTACAGGACCACGGAGAGGACCAGCGTGTTCCATGGGACTGTGATCGAAGAGAGACCGAGCAGCAGGCCCACGATGGGGGCGAAGGCCACCACCATGATGCTGTCGTTGAGTGCCACTTGGCTCAGTGTGAAGTGCGGCTCGCCCTTCGTCAGGTTCGACCACACGAAGACCATGGCTGTGCAAGGTGCAGCGGCCAGGATGATGAGCCCGGCGATGTAGCTGTTGATCTGGTCGGCTGGCAGGTAGGGCCGGAACAGCCAGCCCACGAACAACCACCCGAGCAGCGCCATGGAGAACGGCTTTACGGCCCAGTTGATGAACAGGGTCACGCCAATACCCCGCCAGTGCCGCCCGACATGCCGAAGCGACGTGAAGTCGATCTTGAGCAGCATGGGGATCACCATGAGCCAGATCAGCACCGCCACCGGCAGGTTGACCTGAGCGACTTCCGCCGAGCCTATTGTCTGGAAGAACCCCGGCATGAGGTGGCCGAACGCAATGCCGACGAGGATGCAGAGGGCGACCCAGAGGGTCAGGTAGCGTTCAAACGTGGACATGGTTGAGTTCTCAGGCGGTGGCGACGCGGCGGCCGTGCTCATCAACGACACGCTCGCCATCCTCCTTCACAAACTCCCCCTGCTGCGTGGGCAGAAGGTCCAGCACCGCCTCGGACGGCCGGCACAAGCGCACGCCCTTCGGACTGACCACCAACGGCCGATTGAGCAGGATGGGGTGCGCCTCGATGGCGTCGAGGAGTTGGTCATCGGTCAGGGCCGGATCGGCCAGACCCAACTCGGCGTAAGGCGTCCCCTTCTCGCGTAGCACGTCGCGCACGGAGAGCCCTCCACGCCTGAGGAGCTGCCTTATCAGCGCTCTGTTCGGCGGGGTCTTCAGGTACTCCACCACATGCGGCTCGATGCCGGCGTTGCGGATCATCGCGAGAGCGTTCCGCGAGGTTCCACAGGCGGAGTTGTGGTAGATCACCAGGTCGATCGGATCAGGCACGGGCAACGTCTCCAGTAGGCGTGCAGCAGGCAGCGAGTGCGGCCACTGCCGGTGTGCAGACTTCCGGATGCCCTTGGCAGCAGTCGCGCATCAGGAACTGGATCAGGTCGGACAGTGCCGGGTAGGCAGCGGTGTAGATCACGGACTTCCCCTCTCGGCGGGACTGGATCAGCCCTGCGTGGGAGAGGTCCTTCAGATGGAAGGACAGGTTGTTGCTCGCGGTGCCGACAGTCGCGGCAAGTACGCCAGCAGCGAGACCGTCTGGACCAGCCGTCACCAAGGCGCGCACGATCCGAAGGCGATGCTCCTGGCCGAGGGCCGCGAACGCGGAGAGGGCTTGTCGTTCGTCCATCGGTAGACCACCATATCAACGATCGTTGAAATGTAGAGGATGAGTTGCCCGTGAACAAGCCCGAACAGCCCTTCGCCGATGGATTACAGAACGTCGCCGAGGTGGCCTTCGAGCCCCCGACAAGCGACCACCTCGGCGTGCAGCAGCAGTTCACTCACGCCCCACGCTTGCTGATCCTATACGGCTCCCTCCGCGAGCGTTCCTTCAGCCGCTTCCTTGCCTACGAAGTCGGGCGGCTGCTGGAGGCGATGGGCTGCGAGGTGCGCTTCTTCCACGCCCATGGCCTCCCACTGCCCGACGATGGCACCGCAGATCATCCGAAGGTGCAGGAGTTGCGGTCTCTCTCCGTGTGGTCCGAAGGGCACGTCTGGGTCAGCCCGGAGCGCCACGGCAATCTTACCGGCGTGATGAAGAGCCAAATCGACTGGTTGCCACTGAGTGAGGGTTCGGTTCGACCAACTCAGGGGCGTACCCTAGCGGTCATGCAGGTTTCGGGCGGTTCTCAATCCTTCAACGCCGTGAACTCTTTGCGGGTGCTGGGACGATGGATGCGGATGATCACGATCCCGAACCAGTCGTCTGTGCCCATGGCCTACAAGGAGTTCGATGACGCAGGCCGCATGAAGCCAGGGCCGCTTTATGACCGCGTGGTGGACGTGTGCGAGGAGCTGGTGAAGTTCACGCTCCTCACTCGCGAACGGTCCGACTACCTCGTGGACCGCTATAGTGAGCGGAAGGAACGCGAACCGGAGCGCTTGAAGGCGGTGGCGGCCGACATTGGCTTCGCGAAGCGGTGAGGTGCTATTGGGACGTGATCACCACGAGGACCAGCCGATGAAAAAGTTCGTTGTAGCGACCACGGCCCTGCTGCTGTTCAGCGCGGCCCCTGCCGTCGCCATGAGCTGCTGTGGCGGTGGCAAGGGCAAGGGCGCGATGATGTGCGGCAAGGGCGGCATGGCGATGAACCACAGCGGCAAGGACAAGAAGGCTGCTTGCTGCTGTGAGGGCATGGGCGGCAACATGAGCAAGCGGGGCTGAAGCCGGAGCCTGTCACCAGCGGGTCGAGCAGCCAGCCCGGCCTAGCTGCCTCTCACCTGTGGCCGCAACAATCGGATACCTAAACTGCCGAGGGGCCGCCGACCCCGCATTGTGCGGGTTGTAAGGCGTGCGGGTTCGTGGGGCTTCGTTCGCGCCAGACCTGAAATGCCTCAAGCTCTTCGGGGTCGATCTCTATGAACCCCAGGTATTCCGCCATTTCCTTGAACCGGTCCTTCCCGAGGTAGCGATGAAGGGCCTCGCCCATCACTTCGCTATGATTGTGCGGGTGTTTCCCGAGGGCCTTCCCTAGCTTGTCCACCATGGCGTCAACTATCGCTTCCTTCATCTCGTCGGTGAAATCCTTCTTCTCCCCCCGGTCCGCCTCCAGGGCCTCACGGTAGCTGTCGAAGACTGCCGGAACGCGGTCGTTCGTGAACTCGTCGGTTTCCCCGAACCGGAACTGAAGGCGTCTGTAGAGCATCCGCATCTTCTCCACGCTACGCCTCCCGAGCCGTGATGCCTCCACGATGGCATCCACCGTCATGCGCGGCTTCGTCGTCTCGCCGATGCACACCAGCCGCCACGCCGCTTCGTTCCGTTCCGACTTCTCAAGATTGAGGTGGACCCGGCTGTTGAGCCTGTAGGCTTCGCGGACGGCCTCCTCGATGGTGCCTGTGAAGTGCTCTACCGGGATGCCATCGGTGATCCCTGCTGCCTCGTAGGCCGCCCGGCGATGGCGCCCGTCCAGGGCGTCGAAGGACCGCCCGACTGCGTAGACCAGGATCGGCTCCAGGACCCTCGCGTCCCTCGGCATCGTATCGAGCTGGTGGACCAGTGCCTCAACGTGGTCCCGGTAGTGCGCACCGTCTCGGCTCTTCCCCTGCCGGGGCTGGAACACGGCAGGGCATGTGGAGATGTCGCGGAGCCGAAGGGTCTCGGGTCGATCTGGTCTCGCGCCCTTGGCCGCCTCTCGTTCAAGTCGATCCTTCTCCTTCGCGAACCCCTTGGGTGCCCCTTGCGTGTCGATCATCGGCGAGCCTCCAGCCGGCTGACGGTCGGCGCTGCGGGAGCCTTGCCGGTCTTCACGAAAGGAGATGCGGCCGTTCCCCTTTCGTCCTCCTGCTGTGGCCTTGAGAGTACTGTGTGGGTGTCCATGATGGTGCTCCTGAGTGGGGGTGATGGCAGGGCCGTGCCGCTCGATGGTCTGCGGATGTCGCCTGCTGATGAGGGACTGGTCCGCGCCAACCGATGACGCACGGCGAAGGGGTGATAGCGCGGCTGGGTCGTCAGCTCGGCGAAGGGAAGGGCGCGGCTGTTGTCGGGCCAGGTGCAGTGACTGCACCGAAGAGAACGGACCACTCACTAGGTCGGCGTCCGCTCCTTGCCCTAGAGGTGGAACATAATGTTAGGTGTAGTCACTGCACTTGTATCAACGTCCGCTTGGGTGCCGTGAGGATCACATGCAGGCGACCAAGGTAGATCAGCAGCTCCCCATCTTCGACGAGCAGACCCCAGCGCCGGTATTCTGGATGGGGGAAGCACGGCGTGGTCCCACGTAGCAGCCACTCGGCCCAGACCGTACCAAGCGGCGACTTCATAAATACACTTCGGCTCAAAACTTCAGGCATCATTGCGAGCATCTGGGCAAAAACCTCCGTCAGTTCTTGAGAGGATTATTTTATAGCTTGATAGATTGACCACAGTCAAGCGTCTATTGTTCCCACATCTGGGACGGTTGTAGCTTCGAAGCAGATTAATCCTCTGATCTATTGCTTCGGGCTCGCGTCCATCTGTTCCAACAGCCGCGCCACGCTCGTCGGGTGCCACTGAGAACCCCGCGCCGTGGTGATGCCGCGCTCGTTCAGGGCGCTCGCGATCCCCGACAGGCTCGTGGTGCCGGCTGCCCGCAGCTCGTCCACAAGCGGGGCCATCAGGGCACCCCGCGCGGCCACCTTGCTCTGCCGGGTCTCCAGCGCCTTGGCCCGGTCCTCGCTGCTTGGCCGGTAGCCCTTGAAGCCGCCCAGGGTGGTCCCGCGGTCCTTCGCTGCGGCGAGGGCAGCCTTTGTGCGTGCCCCGATCATCTTCCGCTCTGCCTGCGCCACGACCGCCATCATGTGCACGACCATCTCGTTGGCTTCGGGCATGTCGGCAGCCACGAACTGCACCCCAGCCTTCTCCAGCCCCGTCAGGAAGTGAACGTCCCGGGAGAGGCGGTCGAGCTTGGCGATGATCAGCTTGGCCCCGTAGAGCCGGCAGGCTGCCACGGCCTTGGCCAACTCGGGACGGTCATTGCGCTTGCCGCTCTCCACCTCGGTGAACTCGGCGACGAGTTGCCAGTCGCCCCCGTTGAGGAAGGCGTGCACCGCGTTGCTCTGTGCCTGTAGGCCGAGACCGGATGCCCCCTGCTTGGCAGTGGAGACCCGGAAGTAGGCGACGAACTTGCCCTTGGCCACGGCTTCACATTCCTTTCGACGAACGTTGAGTGAAACGTAAAGTGTCCTGTCCGGATTGGTCAAGCCTTAAGGTAGCCGTCCCGTTTCGATTACCCGGTGAAGCATCGTACGGGCGATCATGACAGCTTCGATGAAGTCTTCTGCCTGGGAGTTGATCTTGCCCGCGTGAACGAAAGCGCCTCTCCGACGATAAGCATCTCGGACCCGTGGGTACCAACGATCGCGATCGGGCCGGGTATTGGTCACGTGCGAAGCAACTGCATCAGCCAGTCGGTCACCCGTGTTCAGGCCCCTAGGGACCGCGTACAGCGTCCCTACAGCCGTCCAGAGCAGCAGCGTTCCGGCCGATGGGGTGACGCTCCAGCTCACTTGATCGAAGAGCGTGAAGGCGGTTCGGAAGCGTTCCTCGGGCCAAAGCTGAAGGCACGCTCGCACAGCTTGCCCCAAGGCAAGGACGTCTTGTGGCTTCAGGGCCGCTACGGCATCGCGGCGATACGCGCCGATTTGTGATTGCTGCGCTTCGAACGAGCGGACGACCGAGGTGCGCCATGTCTGCCCTAGCTCGTCAATCGGCTTGTTAGCGACGAACACAGCCTTGATCGGACGCGGGACGTAGAGCCGGAGTATAGCCGTACACATCCATAGCGCTTCCTGCCTGCTCAACGGTTCGAGAGCGACCGCTGCGCCCATCGCAAGTTCGGTCCTCACCTTGCAACTGAAGCCACCCTCCACAGCTACCCACGGCGATGGGTGGGGAGCGCCTGGGGCAGGCGGTGACGCGAAGGCGATCACAGGTGCTGCGAACAAGTCGGCGAACGCTGGACGCAACGTCAGGCCCGGTAGCATTTCTGCTTCCGCTTCGACCTGCACGCCACTGACGCCGGCGAAGTACGTGTCCCGGTCTGGATCGAACGCCGGCCTCGGCAGGCTTTCCCCGCGTTCGAGGGCCCGCAGTTCGTCCAGTTCGTTCACGCCCGCCTCGCCCCGCACGACGCACCTTGCCTGGGAGCCTAGTCGCCGTGGGAGGGGTACGGAAGGTCCCCCAAGGGGGGAAAAGTTGGGCTCCCCGTGTATAGGACCGGGCTAAGATTTTTCGGCCGAAATGTCTGCTGCCCCTGAGGCTTGAGAGTGAGGGGCCGAGGGCTCGGCATAATGGATCGCGAGCGACATTCCATCGGCCTGGGCACGCCCAGGGAGCGCCTTCAGATCCCCCGCCGTGGCCCACGCGGTAAGCGTGTCGTAGCTGTGCCCAAGCTATCCAATGGGTGCTCCCAGAAGGCGACGTGGATAGTCGCTTGGGACTTGTCATCAGTGGCCACTACCGGCACAACACCGCTGTACAACACGCGACATGGTCGGGAGCGAAAAGTCGTTGTAGATCAATAGCTCGCGCAGTTCCGGGGCCGGTCCTTTCCTGGGCACCAATTGATTTCTCATCCACTGAAATCAAATCGCTTTCAGGTTTTCATCCCGCACCCGGGGAACTGGTGCGGGATTTCTTTTGGCCTCACGGGCCAGCCGCGCCCGGTTCGCGGTCCTCGTACTGGTTGCGCTTTCTCGGCTTCCGTCAGCCCATCCGAACAGGGCGTTGAGCTGCACCCCGCTGGCGCCGGCCTCGGCCGCAGGACGCGTCCCGGCCTTGCGCAGGCCATGGGCCGAGCCCGGACATCCAGCCGCCCGACACACCTTTCCGAACCACATTCCGAACGATTCCTTGGTGAAGGGTCGGCCGCGGTCCGTTGCGATGAACGCGAGTTCGCCCGTGGGGGCGGCGGCGATCGCAGCGGCGAGCGGCGGCAGGATTGGGGAGACGACCACTATCCCCGTTTTCTCGATGCGAAGCGTGAACTCGCCGTCGCGGATGTGCGGCCGACCGAGCGTACCGCATCGCCGCGGCGCAGACCGGTGTAGAGCAGGAGATCGAACGCGAGGCGCTGACGGGTCCCGATCGCCCAGCGTTCCTCGAAGCGCGCGAGCTCGTCCTCGGTCCACGCGTGAAAGCCGGTGTCGTCGTTGCCGCCAGACAGCAGCTTCACGCCGAGCGTCGGGTCGACCCTGACGTAGTCGGCGTTGACCGCCCAGCCGAGGAGGCCGCCCATCGCTCGCAGCCGGTGCGAAATCGGACCACCCGGCCGTGGGGAGGTACTTCGCGATCAGCCAGCCGAGCGTATCTGGCGTCGCGCCACTGGGCTCGACCGTGGGCTTCTCCTCGACCGCGAGGCGGTAGTCGCACCAGAACTCGGGGCGCCCGTAGACCTCCCGCATCCGGGTCCGCAGGCCCTGGCCAACCCGCACGTACCGGACCACCGTGCCGTGGTGGGTGGTCTCACGGACCAGATGGGGCGGGCGACGGCGAGGCCTGTCGGCGGTCATAGGACCACCACGCGCTCATCGTTGGCAACCTCGTCGGGGAGTCGGGGAGGCGTCGTTCTGATCGGGATGCCGCACCGTCTCGACGGCGACGCCATCGGAGCGGACGACGACACGTATCACCGGCAGGCCTGCTTCTTGGACGGCCCGGATCGCCCTGGCGATATCAGCCTGCGTGACGACGGCGGCGCGGCGGGACATCAGCGAACTGTTCCAGTGTTCAGCGCCTTGCTCGCCAAACCGGAGAGCGACGCATGTCCGATCTGACCGCCTCGAACCAGAACCTGCCCGAGACGACCTATGATCAGGCGCAGGGCGAGCGCGAGCAGCACCCGAAGCCTGACGTGGGCGGAGCGGCCGTATCCCCGCGCGACGCCGACCACGGTACGGTACGGGAGACCCCCGAGGGACCGAGCGATCGACCGGGGACCGAAGCTGAGGAAGAAGCGCACCGTCACGAGTAGGGGGGAACTTGGCCGGATCCCTGCGGGGCCTTGCTCCCGGGTAGCGCCCGACACCGACAAACGCCGCCCGCTCATGGTTGCGTGGCTGCCGGCTGAAATCTGCCGCTGGCAACCATTGGTTCGCGAGCCATGAACCGTGGCCGCAGAGCCCCTCCTGCGGTGCACGGAACGGATGATGGGATAAGCCGTAGACGCTGCGAACGAGCGCGGTTCGATCTGCGCCAACCAGCCTCGCAAAGGATCCCGCATCATGACCCTGCTCGACGAAGTGACGAGCGCCCTCGGCCTCAGCATCCTTTTCGACGACATCGAGGAGACGCTGCAGCCGGATAGCGCTGACGAGTAGCCACGGGCGCGGGCGAGAACTCGATAGGAACAAGCCGGCAGTCGCCGCGTCTGACTCATGGAACCCAAGGAAATCCCCATGATCAGATCGTTCGGCGTTGCCCTGCTCCTGCTGGGGGCGATGGGCGCCGCGGCGCGGGCCCAGACGTCGGAGGCCACGACCGTGACACGCGACGTCGATGGGAATTCCCCAACGACGAACGAGGTGATGCTCGACAACAGCGGCTCGAACACACCGTCGGCGAAGACGGGGCTGCCGGAAGAGTCGGTGCAAGCCCCCGCGATCGAACGCAAACCCACGGAATGACGGAGGGGCGACCGCAAGGTAGAGCGGCATGCTCGCCCCTTCTGTCTGCCGCTGTGATCGATGCCGTAGGGGAGCCTGCGGTCAACGAGTTGGGGTCGACGGGTCCCGTAGCGAATGCCGGGGGCAGGCAATCGCAGCGTCATCGGTCGGCTCTCACATAGGACGCTGCGCCGGTATGGTCGGGTCGCTCGATCTTGGCGATGAGCTGCCTGGCGCTTCGGCCTAGGCGGGGTGCTTACCCTCGGGGCCGAAGAGGTCCCGCACGGCATCCCCGATGGTACGGAGAGCGCGCTCGCCCTCGCCTTTCTCATCGATGGCCACCTGTCGAATGGCGCCCGGCAGGTACTCGGTCAGGGCCAGCACACCGGCCTGCGTCGTGGGCCGCGCCATCACAAGGGCATCGAGGGCAGCCCGCTCCCGAGCGCTCGCCTCTCGCCCAGCTGCCTCGGCTGCAACCTGAGCCGGGTCGGTGGGCGAGCGGGCAGCCAGAGTGTCGGCGGTCGACGTCCACGCGCCATAGGCGGCGCGGTGCTCCTCGATGAAGCCGAACACCGGATCAATCGCGCTCCGGAAATTTTCCGGACCCGCCTGCGAAATCTTCGTATCCCTGGCGCTGGCCGCGATCGCTTCCGCCGCCTCGGCCATCTGGCGCATGGCTTCCGCGGGGCTGTCGAGCTCGCCGTGGGCCGGCGCTTCTGCGAGGTATCGCAGCACCGCAGCCAGCCCTGAGGGCAAACAGGGGGCAAGGTCAATGAGCTTGACCGAGTTGGCCGCGAGCAGATTCCCTATGAGCCAAAGTTATGCCTGGCTCCAGAAGGGTCGCTTGGCGGAACTCGAGGCGACGGCACCGGCCGCACCGGCGCTCGAGCTTGCTGGATATGCTCGGGACGAAAACCAAACGCTCGCTGGATGTGAGCGCGGGCCTTTCGCCTGAATGTGGATGTTCTGTAGCGGATCAATCGGTTTCGACGAACGGGAAGGCCCGGCCTTCGAAAGGCCGGGTATGAAGTTCCCTTCGCTCGGGCGGCCTCAGGCTGCGCGTACGGTGGCCAGGAAGCGCCCTACCTCGGCGTTGAGGTGCTCGGACTGGCGGGACAACTCGGACGCCGAAACGAGGACCTGACTTGCAGCAGCGCCCGTTTCCTCGGCCGCACCAGCCACGCCCGCGATGTTCGTGGTAACCTCACCGGTGCCCGTCGCCGCCTGAGCGACATTCCTGACAATCTCGGTCGTCGCCGCAGTCTGCTGTTCGACGGCTGCCGCAATTGAGGTCGCAACGCTGGAAATTTCGCGGATACGCCCCCCAATAGCGCCAATGGCACCCACGGCGTCGTGCGTCGAACCCTGGATGCCCGCAATCTGTACTGAAATCTCTGCCGTAGCTCGGGCGGTCTGGCTCGCGAGTTCCTTGACCTCGGTTGCCACCACCGCGAAGCCGCGTCCAGCCTCGCCGGCCCGTGCTGCTTCGATGGTCGCATTGAGGGCGAGCAGGTTGGTCTGACCCGCGATTGTCGAGATCATTCCCACGACATCACCGATCTTTGCCACCGCACCACTCAGCGTCTGTACCAATTCGCCAGTACGGTCGGCTTCGAGCACCGCCATGCGGGCAAGATCGGCCGAACTGCTGACTTGTCGCCCAATCTCTTGCACACTTGCGTCGAGTTCTTCCGAAGCGGCGGCTACGGTGGTGACGTTCACCGCCGCTTCCTCCGCCGCCGCTGCGACCATAGTGGACTGTGTTGCCGTCTGCGTAGCCGTTCCAGACATGCTTTGCGCTGTCGCTTGGAGTTCTGTCGCTGCTGCCATGACCGTATGAACGATCCCACCGACGGCAGCCTCGAAGCCGTCGGCCATCCTTCGCATGCCGATCTTCCGCTGCTCTTCCGCATCCAGGCGTGCCTGCGCCGTTTCCTCCTCCAGCGTACGCATCCGTATCAGGCTGTTCTTGAAGACTTGCACCGCATCGGCAATCGCGCCCATCTCGGTTCGTGTGCCTTGGCCCGGCACCTCAGCACTGAGATCCCCGGCAGCGAGGCTCCCCATTGGAGTGAGCACCAAGCGGATGCCGCGACCGATACTCCAGATGATCAAACCCGCGAGCAACGCTGCCACCAGCATGCTAGCAAGTCCGATGGAGATCATCACGCTGCGGGCCTGCCGGGCGGTTGCTTCACCCTGTGCCACGACAGAGTCAGCCGCCGTGTTGTTGAGGACCACGATGTCGTCCAGGGCCTTTGCTGCATCCTTTATGCGCGGACGCACGCGCTCCGTCATTTGAGCCTGCGCGATATCCTTCTGCCCGCCGCGTGAGCGGGCCAGAACGTCATTCACTGCGGTCAGATAGGCCGCCCACTCGCGTTTGAAGGTTTCGAAGAGTGCGCGCTCGCCAGGAAGGTTGATCAGGGGCGCGTAAGCATCAGCAGTTCGCTCGACGAGTTTCGTCTTTGCGATCAGGGCTTGCTCCTCTGCAGCCATACGTTCGGGTTCGGCGTAGAGCACGTGATTGACCACGCTCACGCGTACGTCGATGACGTTGCCGCGCAACTCACCCGCATATCGCACGCTGGGCACCACGTTATAACCCAGCGTGGCGTTCTCTCGACTGAGTTCGCCCAGCCCCCACAAACCGACGCCGGCGACACCAAGCATCAGGAAACAGAGAAGTGCGAAGGCAACAACGAGCTTCGCCTTGATGGACAGATTCGGTCGCGGCACAAGAATGTATCCAGGCACACGCCAATACGGCGTGCTTCAGAGCTACTTTGCGCCTTAACTTATTAAAAATTTATCTCGTATGCACCGAATGATCGGTCTGGTAACGCACGGATGGTATTTCGATCTTGCTATATCAAATTCATGTATTTAGTTCGAGCAAATCTGCATTGTTGCCTGCGTTAAAATGATCGGCCGTCGTGCTCAAGTTTGTCATGAATCGCTTGCCGATTTAGCTGCGTGACTTAATATAAGGTAGACGAAGGCGACGATGTGGCGATCTGCGAGAGTGCGAGGATAGCGCTCGTAGTCCTTGACGAAGCGACAGAAGCGCGTCGCCCAGGCGAAGGAGCGCTCGACCACCCATCGCCGCGGCAGCAGGACGGAGCCGCGCTTGGCTCCGGGGCAGTTTGACGACCTCAGATTCCATCCCATGCCCGCGCGCAGCCTGAGCTGGTTTCTCCCCGGTATAGCCCCGGTCGACATCGGCCAGGTCGACGCTGGCCCCGGTGGCGGCCTGCACGGCTTGCGCCAAGCGATCGGCCTGGGCGCGATCGTCCGCGAGGGCGGACGTCGCATGCAGCGCCAGGAGATGGCCCAGGGTGTCGACGGCGAAGTGGGCCTTCGAACCCTTCTTGCGGTCGGCCCCATCGTACCCGGACCGCTCGCCGCTTTCGAGCGACGAGTGCAGGGTCCGGCTGTCCAGGATGGCCGCACTCGGCTCGGAAGAACGCCGGGAGGACAGCCGCAGCAGCGCACGAAGATCGTAGGCCAGTTGCTCGAAACACCCGGCCGCCAGCCAGCGCTGAGCCTGCTGATAGACGGCCTCCCGGGGTGGGGGGTCGATGGGCATCCAGCGCCACGGTGCGCCCGTCTTCACCATGGAGCGCAGCCCGTTGAACACCTCGCACAGGCTGTACTCCCGCTCCCTCGCAGCCATGGGCGGGTGGAGCGCCTTGCGCCGTCGAGGCATCCGGGTTCTGGCTGGGCGTCGGTTCCGGCCCTGTACGACCGACAGCCATCACGATCTGCCGATCGCGCCCAACTTCCTCAAAAGAAGTTCTCGGCTGCGACGCCCAGGCCGGTCCGGCTCGCCGATATCACCAACCTGTCCACCGGCGGGGGCTGGCTCTACCGGGCCACCGTGCTCGATCTCGCCACCCGCAAGATCGTCGGCTGGTCCATGCGCGATCACGTGCGCACCGAACTGACGTCGACCGCCCCGATGATGGCGACCCGACGGCAAAGACCGGGTGCCGACGTCATCCGTCACTCGGATCGCGGCAGCCGGTACGCCGCCGGAGGTCTGCGGCTTGGCCCATCCGAACGCCCGGCGCCCCTACCGTTTCTTCCCGAGGTCCGCCGCGATGTCCTTGACCATTCGGCCGACCTTCCGATGCGCCGTCGTGATCTGGTCCTGGGTGACGCCCCATCGCTTCATCCAGAACTCGACGGCCTTGCGCTCCGACAGGTCGAGGCGGTCCTTGTCGATGAAGCCGCGTTTGTCCTTCAGTCCGGCCATGTCTGCTCCTCCATTCAGGGCGTGCATCTCGGACCCCGGTCATGGGAGGTCAAGCAAGACGCCGCGGCCGCCGATGGGGACGTGGCGTCGGAGCGAGACCCTCACGGTCGCCCGCTGGCGCGCGCGGAGACGCGGGTCAAGGCCAGGGCCACCGCCACGCCGAAGCCTCCTCCGGCGACCTTCACGACGAAATCGCCCATCCGGCCGTGCCGTGTCGCCTCGATCATCTGGAGTGCTTCCAGCCCGGCCGCAGCGAGCGTGACCAACGCCAGGACCTCCCAGCGCCGATGCGGGTATCCGTAGGCGAATAGGAAGCCGAGGGCGGCGAAGGCGCCGAACCGCTCCAGGCTGACGGGTGCGCCGCTCACAGGCCGCAACCCGATGGGGGCCAGGGTCGCGAAGATCAGGGCGGCCAGGAGCAGCCATGCGAGAGGCCGTGCGAGGTTCGTCATGGCGGCCGATGTGCCGGGGCAGCTTGGCGGCACTGAGGCGGATGCGACGGTTCGATGAAGGCTTGGGCGGGGGCCTTGGTGTATGGCCATGACGGGGGCCGGGAAATCATCGGATCGTCGCGATGGCGGCAGGGCAGGGGGTGTCCCGGCCTTTCCTTCGTGCAGATGGAGGGCGTATCGCAGAATCGATGGCGCCGTCTGGACACCCATGCCCGTCCATTCGCGGCCGCAGGCAGGGAGCAATTGCCTGTTCGCGGGAGCCGACTTTAGATCGCCGATATGGAACTCCGTCATCTGCGCTACTTCGTGGCCGTCGCCCAGCATCTGAGCTTCACCGCGGCGGCCGAGAGCCTCGGCGTCGCGCAACCGCCGTTGAGCCAACAGATCAGGGATCTGGAGGCCGAGATCGGTACCGAACTCTTCGTGCGGACGACACGACGCGTCTCCCTGACCCCGGCCGGCCAGGACTTTCGGATCGAGGCCCTCGCGATCCTGGAGAAGGCCGGCGAGGCCATGGATCGGGCACGTGCGATCGGCGCCGGCACGGCCGGCATCATCAATGTCGGGCTGACGGGCTCGATGCTGGCCGGGCCGCTCGGAGAGTCGATCCGCGTGTTCGCGGAGCGCTATCCGGGCGTCGATCTGCGGATCCACGAAATGTCGCCCGACCGGCAGATCATGGCCTTGAAGACCGGACAGACCGACGTCAGCTTTCTGCGTTCTCCGCCGAGCGACGCCGATCTCGTCAGCGAACTCGCCTGGAAGGAAACCGTCAGCCTCGTCCTGCCGAGGGGGCACCGGCTCGCGGCGGAGAAGATCGCGCTGGCGGATCTCGACACGGAGAACTTCGTCTTCCTGCGGCTCCACGATTCACTGTTCGCGAAGTATCTCTGGACCTGCTGCGTCGAGGCGGGCTTCACGCCGAGGATCTCGCATCAGGTCGTCGAAGCCGCGTCGTTGACGAGCCTCGTCGCAGTTGGGCTGGGGATCGCCATCATTCCGGAATTCGTCGCGCGCTTGGCGCATCGTGACGTGGTCTACCGACCGATCGAGGGACGGCCGATCCGGGCCGACGTACACGCGCTGTGGACAAAAGCACGCGCGCCCCTGATCGAGAACTTCATCGATCTGGTGCGTCTCAGCAGCGTACGGTTTGCCGAGGATATCCAGGCCGGCGGGCGGTGATCGCCATCGCCGACGACGGGAACGCCTAACGGGCGGGTGACGCGGCGTAGGGGATCGTGCCGGGTGGGATCGGGCCCGGCGGAACCGGGCCGGCCGAACTGGCGGGGGCCATTTTCGGCGGCACGATCCGGGCCGGCGCCACTTGGGTCGGCGCCACTTGGGTCGGCGCCACCTGGGGCGGCGCCACCTGCGCCGACACGGCCCCGGCGGAAGCCGGCTTGGCGGACCGGCTCGCCGGTCGTGGCGTGATGGAGCCCGTGGTCGCCACCTCCGGCATCGGCGCCATCGGGCTGTCGATGCCGTAGATGTCGTCGCGAAAATGCGCGCGGCCGTCCGGCGTGGCGTATCCGGTGAGGTACACGAAGGTCACGGGAATCTGTTTCGGCAGCTTGATGTCGAGGCGCTCGTTGGTCGCGATATGGCTCTCGATCTCCATGGGGCCCCAGGTGGAGGCGCCCCCGTTGGGGCCTGGCGTGCCTTCGAGCAGCCAGCCGGCGAGTTCCTTCACCTGGGCCACCCGCACGCAGCCGTGGGAATGGAACCGGACCTCGCGGGCGAACAGCGATTTCGACGGCGTGTCGTGCATGTAGACCGCCTGTCTGTTCGGCATGTCGATGCGGACTTGCCCCAGCGAATTGTCGAGGCCGGAATCCTGCCGCAGGGTATAATTCGCGGCCTTCTCGCTCGCCCAGTCGATGGTGGTCGGGTCGACCTCCACGCCGCCGGGGCCGAGGATGCGGATGCGCTCCCGGGCGAGATACCCGGGGTCCTTGCGCATCTTCGGGATGATCTCCTTTTTGATGATGGAGACCGGCAGGGTCCAGGTCGGGTTGAGGTTCACGTCGGTGATGCGCGCCTCGATGCGCGGCGTCGCCTTGTCGGGCTTGCCGACCACGGCCACGTAGCGGCGCACCACGGCGCCGCGCTCCACCGCCTCGACGGTAGCCGACGGGATGTTCACCACCACGTAGCGATCGCCGAAGGCGAAGGTCGATCCGATCTGCCGGGCGGCCGACGCCGCGAGCTGGCGCTGGCGGACGCTCGCCGGCACGTTCAGCGCAGCCACGGTCTGGCGGCCGATGAGGCCGGTCTCGGGCAGGCCGTGCCGGGCCTGAAAGCTCTTGACCGCCGTCACCAGGGGCGCGTCGAGGACGTCCGAAGCCGGCGCGTCGGCGGGGAGGTCTCCCACCAGGGTGAGGTGCTTGCGAAGCGCAAGGATCGCCGGATCGCGGGCACCGGGCTTGACCACGAGGCTCGGCGGAAGGCTCGCCCAGCCGCCGGCATCCGCCATGGCTTGGTAACGGTCGGCCATCTTCAACGTGTCGAGAAAGGTGGCGGGGCTCAGGGTCGGCACCGGATCGGCCGAAACCCGGGCCACGACCAGCGGCGGCAGCTCGCGCGACTTTTTGGGGGCGGCCTCCTTGGCCAGGGTCTCGGCATTGGGCGTCACCGCCGGTACGATAGCCTGCACGGCGGGCGTCGCCGGGGCGGAGGCGGTCTGCGGGTCGATGCGCGGGGCTTCGCTCTTCGCTGCCTTCGGCGGCACGGGCGCGTCCTGTGGGGCCGGCTCCGCCCGTGCGGGGGCGGCGAGGGCCGACAGGCTCGCGCACAGGGCGGTGACGAAGAGCGTGTGGCGCGAAAGCATCGCGAACCCCCGAAGGCGACTAGTGCCCCCGACCATGCGGGGCGTTGGTTACCAATCCCCTGCCGCCCCGGGCGTGCCGCTGACGCAGGGAGCGAGCCGCCCTACCTCTGGGGTGAAATCGCACACGGAAAGAAACGCATGCAGAACCGCCCGAACGCGAATCGTCATCCGGCTCTGTGCCCTGGCCGCACGGCCATCGTCACCGGGGCGGCGAGCGGCATCGGCCTCGCTGCCGCCACGCGGTTCGCCGCCGAGGGCATGCACGTGTGGCTCGCCGATCTCCCGGGAGAGGCCCTCGAAGGCGCGCGCGAGACCGTGGCCGCCGCCGGGACCGGGACCGTGCGGGCGCTACCGACGGATGTCGGACAGCGGCAGGCCATGGAGACCCTGCGCGACGCGGTCTGCGCCGAAGGGCCGCCGGCCCTCGTCCTGCTCAACGCCGGCATCGAGGCCGGCGGCACGCTGTTCTCCGACGCCGAGACCTGGCGCCGCATCCTCGACACCAACCTGTGGGGCGTCGTCAACGGCGTCCATGCCTTCGCGCCCGCGATGATGGAGGCCAGCGAACCCGGCGCCATTGTGGTCACCGGCTCGAAGCAGGGCATCACCACGCCGCCGGGCAACACGCCCTACAACGTCTCGAAGGCGGGCGTGAAGGCGGTGACGGAAGCGCTCGCCCACGATCTGCGCGGGCGCGAGGGAACACGGGTCAGCGCACACCTCCTCATCCCGGGATTCGTCTATACGGGTCTCACGAAGGCGCGGGGCGTCGAGACGAAGCCGGACGGCGCGTGGACGCCGGAGCAGACCGTCGATTTCCTCCTCGACGGGATGGCGCGGAACGACTTCTACATCCTCTGCCCCGACAACGAGACCACGCGGCACCAGGACGAGCGCCGCATCGCCTGGGCCGCCGGCGACGTCATCGAGAACCGCCCAGCCCTCTCGCGCTGGCACCCGGCGTTCGCGGAGCCGTTCCGAGGCTTCATGAACACGTAGGGGCCGCCCGCTGGCGAAGCTCTTGCTTGGGGGGTAAGCCTGACGCCGCCGATCCATGGGTCGCTTGTCCCGTCGGATCGCGTGCGAAAGTCATGAACCCGGGAGCCGTCCTTGGCCACCATCATCCCCGTCGCTTCCTTCGATTGCGTCGTGTTCGGCGCCACCGGCGACCTGACCACGCGCAAGCTGCTGCCGGCTCTCTATCACCGCTTCAAGGACGGACAGATCCCCGGCACCAGTCGAATCATCGGCGCCTCGCGCTCCGAGATGAGCGCGGAGGCGTTCCGGGAGCGCGCCCGGGACGCCATCAAGCGCTTCGTCCCGGCCGTCGACTTGGCGGAGAACACCCTCGCCGCCTTCCTCGAACACCTCGACTACGTGGCCGTGGACGGGGCGGGCGACGACGGCTGGGAGGATCTCGCGGCCAAGCTCGCCGAGCGGCCGGACCAGGTGCGGCCCTATTATCTGGCCACCTCGCCCGATCTCTACGGCTCCATCTGCCGCAATCTCGCCGCCCACGGGCTCATCGGCGAGAAGTCCCGCGTGGTGCTGGAAAAGCCCATCGGCAAGGATCTCAAATCGGCCCGCGCCATCAACGACGCCGTGGGCGAGGTGTTTCCGGAAGAACAGATCTTCCGCATCGACCACTACCTCGGCAAGGAGACGGTGCAGAACCTCCTCGCCCTGCGCTTCGCCAACACCATCTTCGAGCGCCTGTGGACGGCCGACGTCATCGACCACGTCCAGATCACGGTGGGCGAGACCGTCGGCGTCGAGGGGCGGGCGGGGTATTACGACACGTCGGGCGCCCTGCGCGACATGGTGCAGAACCACATGCTCCAGCTCCTCTGCCTCATGGCCATGGAGAGCCCGCTGTCGCTCGACGCCAATTCCGTGCGCGACGAGAAGCTGAAGGTGCTGCGCGCCCTCAAGCCCATCACCCCCCACGACGTGCAGACCGTGACCGTGCGCGGCCAGTACGGCGCCGGCGCCGTCGCCGGGCAGCCCGTGGAGAGCTACCGCACGGATCTCGGCAACGAGGCTCAGAGCCGCACGGAAACCTTCGTCGCCCTGAAGCTCGAGGTGCAATCCTGGCGCTGGGCCGGGGTGCCGTTCTATCTCCGCACCGGCAAGCGCCTGCCGCAGAAGCTCTCCGAAATCGTGGTGCAGTTCCGCGCCTCGCCGTTCTCGATCTTCCCCACGGAAGCGTTCGGGCGCGAGCCGAACCGCCTCGTCATCCGCCTGCAGCCGGAGGAGGGGATCAAGCTCGAGGTGATGACGAAGGACCCCGGTCCCGGCGGCATGCGCCTCAGACCGACCAACCTCGACATCTCCTTCGAGGAGACGTTCAAGCAGCGCTATCCCGATGCCTACGAGCGCCTGCTCATGGACGTGGTGCGCGGCAACGCCACCCTGTTCATGCGCCGCGACGAGGTCGAGGTCGCCTGGGCCTGGGCCGATTCCCTGCTCAAGGCCTGGGCCGACCGGCCCGAGCCGCCCCGGCCCTACCCGGCCGGAAGTTGGGGGCCGACGGCCGCCATCGCGCTCATCGAGCGCGATGGGCGCACCTGGCACGAGGAGATCCGCTGAGACGCCCGTGCACTGGTGCCCGGGCGTCGCTGGAGGAGGCCGCGAAATTCGCTTTGGGCCGGGATCAAACGGATTTCACGTCACGGATCAGGCTCGCGCGCCTGACTTGGGCCCCTCACCCTCGACACCCGTGCGCCCGGCCCGTACACAGGAAGTATATATCCTGCGGAATTCAGAATTGCTGATCGATGAATAAGATCGAGCCGGGCATCGGCATCAACCGGCGTTATCTCCATGACGAGGTCGTCGATCGGATGCGCGATCTCATCCGGTCCGGCGAACTCGAGCCGCGCGCCCGCATCAACGAGGGCGAGTTGACCGAGCGCTTCGGCATCTCGCGCACCCCCCTGCGCGAGGCCATCAAGATCCTGGCGACTGAGGGGCTCCTCGAACTCCTGCCCAATCGCGGCGCGCGGGTGGCGAGCCTGTCGCAGGGCGAGATCGAGGAGATGATCGAGGTCATCGCCGGGCTGGAGGCGACCGCCGCCGACCTCGCCTGCCGTCACATCACCGACGCGGAGATCGCCGGGATCGAGGGCGACCATCACGCCATGGTGGCCGCCTGGAAGGCCGGGGAGGAGGGGACGTATTTCAGTCTCAACCGCGCGATCCACGAGGCGATCATGGCGGCGAGCCGCAACGCGATCCTCGGCGGCCTCTATGCCAGCCTGTCCGGGCGCATCCAGCGCTCGCGCTACGCCGTCCACCAGACGGCGGAGCAATGGGCGCGGGCGGTATCCGAGCACGAGCGGATGATCGAACTCCTGCACGCGCGCGACGGCGAGGCGTTGGCTGTGCTCATGCGCGCCCACATCCGCGCCAAGACCCCGGTCATCGCCGAGAATTTCGGCGCCACCGGGTGATTCGGAAGCGCGTCATGCCGCCCGCACCATGGCGAGGAGCTGCGCCACCTCGCGGTCGAGCTTGTCCGATTCCTGAGACAATCCGGAAGCCGAGGCCCGCACCTGGCCCTCGCCCGCCACGCCCAAGATATCGGCCTCGATGACGTGGGTCCGCACGAGACTGTCCCGGAAGGGATCGAGGATTCCGGTCATGACGCCGATCGCGTCGTCGCGCCCGACGCTCGTGATCGGGACTGTATCGCCGGAGCGCCGAGGGCGTGAGCTGAATCCGCGGACGGCATGGCGTCGGCGGTCAGAGGTTCGACCGCAGGCGAAACGAACTCCTGGACGGCGGGGATGACCGCGAGCCATACGAAGAGACCGATGAGGATTGTTTCGATCGTAGGGCGGATGAACGTATCGCTATGACGAATCTATCGTGGCCGGGAAGGCATGAGGTTTCTTCGTCGATGACGTGACCCCCTCGACCGCCGGGGTGAGAAGACCTCCATCCGTTACGCGGCGTCGTTGATCGAACGCATGCTTGCCACGAGGTCCGAAAAACGGTCGCCCTGCACGATCACGTGGGCGCGCAGCAACTCGGACGCGCCGGTCTCGTCCCCCGCCACGATGGCGGCCACGATGGCCTCGTGCTCGGCCAGGGATTGTCCGAGGCGGTGGCGCGCCCGCAGCTGCATCCGGCGGAACGGCGCGAGGCGGCGGTGCAGCAGCCGCGCCTGCTCGGCCAGGAAGGCGTTGCGGCAGGCCCGGTAGACCACCGTGTGGAAGATGTAGTTCTCACCGTAATAGGCCTCCGGGTCCTGGTCCTCGGCGGCCACCCGGCAGGCGGCGAGGGAGGCCTTGAGGTCGGCCTCGTCGGCCGGCACGAGGCGGCGCGCGGCCAGGCGCCCGCAGGCGGCCTCGATCTCCGCCATGGTCTCGAACATGGCGATGAGCAGCTGTGGGTCGGGTGCGCTCACGATGGCCCCCCGGCGCGGCTTGATCTCGACGAGACCTGTCATCGCCAGCTGCAGCAACGCCTCGCGGATCGGCGTACGCGAAACCCCGAATCGCTCTGCGAGCTCCGTCTCGTCCAGGCGGGCGCCGATGGCGAGGCGGCCGTCGACGATCTCCGTCTCGATGGTCTGGCGCAGGCGCAGGGACTGGTTCACGCGCTCGGGTTCCATCGCTCCGGTTCCTCTGCCACGGCCTTGCGCTGCGCCCAGCCGTCTACTTCCATCGATCTTATGCGGCACGGTTGACAAAATATACAAGCCATCGTTCTCTGGTATAAATAGCGGGCATCGCAGTATAAATGCTGCACCGCAAAACAGGGCGGGCGGTCAGCTTGCCGGAGGAGGAAGACGTCATGACGTTGACACGCCGCACCCTCGTCGCCGCCGGCTTGGCCGCGCCCGCCATCCTGTCGCTCGGGTCGCGGGCCCGGGCCGCCACCACCCTGAAGATCTCGCATCAGTTCCCCGGCGGCACCATCGACGAGGGCGACTTTCGTGATCGCGCCTGTCGAAAGTTCGCCGCGGCCCTCGCCGAGCGCTCGAAGGGCGCCCTGGAGCTGCAGGTCTATCCTGGCTCGTCCTTGATGAAGACGAACGCCCAGTTCGGCGCCATCCGCAAGGGCGCCCTCGACATGACCCTCTACCCGAGCCCCTATGCCGGTGGCGAGGTTGCGGAGATGAATATCGGTCTGATGCCGGGCCTCGTCACCTCCTACGCCCAGGCCAAGGCCTGGAAGAACGCCCCCGTCGGCCGCAAGCTCACCGAGATCCTCGACTCCAAGGGCGTCGTCGTGGTCTCGTGGGTGTGGCAGGCCGGTGGCGTCGCCAGCCGCGACCGGCCGCTCTTCACGCCCAGTGACGCCAAGGGCCTCAAGGTCCGGGGCGGATCGCGCGAGATGGACCTGATGATGAAGGCGGCGGGGGCCGCCACCCTGTCGATCCCGTCGAACGAATCCTACGCCGCCATGCAGACCGGCGCGTGCGACGCCGTCATCACCTCCTCCACCAGCCTGATCTCGTTCCGCCTGGAGGAACTGTCGAAGTCCCTCACCTCCGGCGCCCAGCACACCTACTGGCTCATGTGGGAGCCGATCATGATGTCGAAGATCGTGTTCGAGCGTCTGCCCAAGGATCAGCAGGACCTCATCATGGCCATCGGCGCCGAACTCGAGGCCTTCGGGCAGGCCGGTGCCAAGGAAGACGACACCCGCGTCGAGCAGGTGTTCGCCAAGGCCGGCGCCAAGGTGCAGCCCCTCGACGAGAAGACGCTCGGCCAGTGGCGTGACATCGCCAAGGACACCGCGTGGAAGGACTTCGCGGGCAAATCCGCAAGCTGCGCCGAACTGCTCAAGCTGGCGGAGCAGGTGTCGTGAGCCACGCCTTCGACGCGGCTTCAGCCGCTTCCGAATCGGCGAGCAAGGCGCCCGAACCCCGTGTCCCCGGCGCCCTCGGGGCCATCGACCGCGCCATGAAGGCCATCAACGGTGTGGTCATGATCTTCGGCGGGCTCGCCCTCGTCGGGGCCTGCCTCGTCCTCAGCTACAGCGTGTTCGTGCGCTACTGGCTGAAGGAGCCCACCGACTGGCAGGATGAGATGGCGGTGTTCCTTATCGTGGGCGCGACCTTCTTCTCGGCGGCCGCCGTGCAGGCCAAGCGCGGCCACGTGGCCATCGAGGCGCTCAGCGGCCTGCTCTCGCCCCGGGTCAACCGCGCACGTCTCCTCATGGCCGATGTCATCAGCATCGTGTTCGTGACGTTCTTCGCCTGGAAGAGTTGGAGCCTGTTCCACGAGGCCTGGGTCGACGGGCAGGTGTCGCAATCGACCTGGGGGCCGCCCCTGTGGATTCCCTATGCCCTCATGGCGGTGGGCATGAGCTTCCTCGCCCTGCAGTTCCTCCTGCAGATCGCCGAGGCCCTGAACTACGGCCCCCGTGCCGCTGGCTGGGCCGATCCCAAGGTCGGCCTCGGGGCCGACCTGAACGCCGATTCTCTCAAGACGAGCCCCCACCCATGAGCGTCGCGGCCATCGGATTCCTCTATGCGGGTGCCACCCTCAGCGCGATGCTGGCCGGCATCCCCATCGCATTCGCGCTCGGCTTCGTGGCGCTCGCCTTCATGTATTTCTTCATGCCGGGCGCCTCCCTCGATACGGTGGCGCAGAACGTCTACGAAGAGATGGCCTCCATCACCCTCCTGTCGATCCCGCTCTTCATCCTGAAGGGCGCGGCCATCGGGCGTTCACGAGCCGGCCAGGATCTCTACTCGGCCATGCACGCCTGGATGCACCGCATCCCCGGTGGGCTCGGCATCGCCAACGTCTTCGCCTGCGCGCTGTTCGCCGCCATGGCGGGGTCCTCGCCCGCCACCTGCTCGGCCATCGGTTCGGCGGGCATCCCGGAGATGAGGAAGCGCGGCTACTCGCCGGGCTTCGCCGCCGGCATCATCGCGGCAGGCGGCACGCTCGGCATCCTGCTGCCGCCCTCCATCACCATGATCCTCTACGCGGTGGCGGCCGAGCAGTCCCTGGGGCGCCTGTTCCTCGCCGGCATCGGGCCGGGCCTGTTGCTGGTCGGCCTGTTCGCGGCGTGGTCGGTCTACCGCTTCCGGGCGGAATACGCCGCCGCGAAGGTCGCGTTCGAGCGCAACGGCACCCCCTCGCCGATCCTGGCCGAGGACACCTACAGCATGCGCGAGCGCTTCTCGACGCTGCCGCGGGTGCTGCCCTTCGTGGTGCTCCTCACGGGCGTGATGGTCGCGCTCTACGGCGGCTACGCGACCCCGTCCGAGACGGCGGGCCTCGGCGGACTCCTGGCGCTCGGCCTCATCGCCGTCATCTACGGCGTCTGGCGCCCGAAGGACGTGAACCCGATCCTCGCCGCGACGTTGCGGGAATCGACGATGCTGATGCTCATCATCGGCATGTCGCTCCTCTACGCCTACGTGATGAGCTACCTTCACATCTCGCAATCGGCGGCCTCGGCCATCGTGGCGATGCAGCTCTCGCCCTGGGTGCTGCTGGTGACGATCTTAGGCCTCGTGATCCTGCTCGGCTTCTTCCTGCCGCCGGTCTCGATCATCCTGATGACGGCGCCGATCATCCTGCCGCCCCTGAAGGCCGCCGGGTTCGACCTCGTCTGGTTCGGCGTGGTCATGACCATCACCATGGAGATGGGATTGATCCACCCGCCGGTGGGCCTCAACATCTTCGTCATCAAGAACATCGCCCCCGACATTCCGCTGAAGGACATCATCTGGGGCACGCTGCCCTTCGTGATGCTGATGGCCGTGGCGATCCTGATCCTCTGCCTCGTCCCCGGTATCGCCCTGTGGCTGCCGAACTGGCTGCTGCCGTCGACGCGGTAGGGCGGACGAGCCTTGCGCGGCTGGGCGGCCCGGACCTCCGGTTCGGGCCGTTCGCTCGCGTGCAAGGCCGGTCTACCGCCCCGTCCACGCCGGTGCGCGCTTGCCCAGGAACGCCTCCATCCCCTCGCGAAAATCGGCGCTCGTGTAGCAGAGGCGGATGAGGTCGTCCCCGGGGCGTTCGCCGGCCGTGGCGTCGGTGTCCTGGAGGCGGCGCAGGCCCTCCTTGGTCGCCTGCAGGGTCAGGGGGGCATGGCCGGCGACGAGGCCGGCGAGTTCGGTGGCGCGGACCGCGAGGGCGGCGGCATCGTCCACAACTTCGCCGATGAGACCGATGGCGAGCGCTTCCTCCGCCCCGACGAGGCGGGCGGTGAAGATCATGTCCTTGACCCGCGCCGGGCCGACGAGGCCGGAAAGCCGCCTGAGGTTGGCGAGTGACAGGCAGTTGCCGAGCGTCCGCGCGATGGGAAAGCCGAAGCGCGCGTCCCGCGTGGCGATCCTGAGATCGCAGGACGCCGCGATGGCGGCCCCCCCGCCGGTGCAGGCGCCGGCGATGGCCGCGATGACCGGAACACGCAGGCGTTCGAGGGCACCCATCACCCGATCCATGAACCGCTCGTAGTCGAGGGCGTCCTGTGTGGAGGTGAAGCCCCGGAACTGAGCGATGTCGGTGCCGGCGGCAAAGGCCTTCTCGCCCGCCCCGGTGATCACCAGCACCCGCACGGACGGGTCGGCACCAATGCGCGCGCAGTGATCGATGATTCCCTGATACATCGCGAAGGTGAGGGCATTGCGGGCCTGTGGCCGGTTGAGGACGAGACGGGCGATTCCGGCCTCGTCCTGCGCGAACAGGATCTCGTCGGTGGTGGGCGGAGTGGCGTTCATGGCGGGTCCGGGGTGGCATGGGCTCGTGCCCCCGGGTCTGCCCATCTCGGCCACCCGGATCAACCCGCCCGGGAACGCCCGCCGGACGCGTCCGTTGATGTGGGATTTGGTATTCGGCGCGCGATGGCGGCGCCTTCGGGAGACGACCCATGCGCGGATGGATGCGACACACGACGGGTCTCTCTGTGCTCGTGCTGGTCTTCGCCACGGCGCAAGCGGCGCAGGCCGGCTGCACCCGCCAGGTCATCAACCGAACGGCCCACGACGTGGTGTTCAGTCAGGACGGCGGCCCGGGGATCACCGTGCGGCCGCACCGCGCCCACCCTCTCCTGTACCGCCGGTCGGGGCAGGTCGATGTGGCGGTCTATTGCCGGTCGCGCTTGGCTGGGGGTGAGCCCGTGCGACAGGAACCTGCATTCCAGGCCTCGTTCGAAACCGTGGCGGTGATGGACCGCTGCTACGTCGAGGTCGATCGCGGCGGCACCCAACCGGTCGCCCTCAACAATCCGCGCCAGGGCGACATCGTGGTGGCTCCCTACGGGCTCGCCTGCCCGTCGATGCGGTAGGCCGTCTCAGAAGACCGCAGGCACGAACATCTCCGGCGGCACCGGCTGCCGAGCGTAATTCTCATGGCGCTCGCGCTCGGGCAGGTGGACGGGCGGATGCTCCACCGGTCCATAGGGGATTTGCGACAGGAGGTGACGGATGCAGTTGAGCCGGGCCTTCTTCTTGTCCACGGCCTCCACCACCCACCACGGCGCCTCCGGTATGTGGGTGCGGGCGAGCATCACCTCCTTGGCCTTGGTGTAGTCCTCCCACCGGCGGCGGGACTGCACGTCCATGGGCGAGAGTTTCCACTGCTTGAGCGGATCGTGGATCCGCATGGAAAAGCGCAGGGACTGTTCCTCGTCGGTGATCGAAAACCAGTATTTCAGCACGATGATGCCTGATCGCACCAGCATCCGCTCGAACTCGGGCACGGAGCGGAAGAACTCCTCGACCTCGTCCGGGGTGCAGAAGCCCATCACTCGCTCGACGCCGGCGCGGTTGTACCAGGAGCGGTCGAACAGCACGATCTCGCCGCCGGCGGGGAGGTGGGCCACGTAGCGCTGAAAGTACCACTGCGTGCGCTCGCGCTCGCTCGGGGCCGGCAGGGCGGCGACGCGGCAGACGCGCGGGTTGAGGCGCTGGGTGATGCGCTTGATGGCCCCGCCCTTGCCGGCGGAATCCCGACCCTCGAAGATCACCACCACGCGCAGTTTCCGGCTCTGCACCCAATCCTGCAGGCGCACCAGTTCGTGTTGAAGCCGAAAGAGTTCGCGGAAATAGCGCCTGCGGTTCATCCCCGGTGGCCGGGTGACATCCCCGACGGCGTCGGCGAGCTGTTCGAGGCGCTCCTCCTCCAACTCCATCTCGAGTTCTTCGTCGAAATCGTCGGCGATCTCTCGCCGGATCGCCTCGATGTCGAAGTTGCCCGCCCCCTGCCCCTGGTCCATTGCGCCGTCCCCCCGTCGTCAGACCTCCCGATCGGCCGTGTTAGAGCAGGGGCATGTGACAGCGCTGCTACGGATGATCAGGCGCGCCGGGGGGTATGGGGTGATCCCACGGGCACCCGGCACCGAACCCCGCCCTCGAAAAGCCGCTGCCTTTCCGCAACTGTCATCGAAGCGTCACGCCCCGTCGCGAACGGTGCGCGCCAAACACCCACGGAGCCGTTTCCCGCATGGACTTCTTCCGCCGCTTCACCGTGCTGATGTGCGCGCCGAACTTCGACCCGGACGACCTCGAGGGCGTGCGCGTCCAGCAGATCATCGGGTCGGTCGAAAAACTCGGCTTCGAGGTGGTGCGGGCGCGGCGCGTCGAGGACGCGGCCATCGCGGTCCAGACGGATGCCGCAATCGGCTGCATGGTGGTGGACTGGGGCAAGCGCGGGCTCGACGGCAAGGCGGCGGCGCTCATCAACCTCATGCGGAAACGCGGGCTGGAGATGCCCATCGTGATCATGGTCCGCCGCAAGCGCCTGGAGGACATCCCCGTCGAGGTGCTCGACTTCATCGACGGCTACATCTTCCTCGCGGAGGAGACCCCGGACTACATCGCCCGCGGCCTGGTGAGCCGGGTCAAGCAGTATGCCGAGACCTTGAAGACGCCGTTCTTCGGCGCCCTGGTCGACTACGCCGAGCAGGGCAACCAGCTCTGGACCTGCCCCGGCCACAACGGCGGCATCTTCTACAACCGCTCGCCCATCGGGCGCATCTTCGTCGAGCATCTCGGCGAGGCGGTGTTTCGCGACGACCTCGACAATTCGGTGCTCGATCTCGGCGACCTCCTCGTCCACGAGGGCCCGGCCCTCAAGGCGCAGAAGGAAGCGGCCGTCATCTTCGGGGCCGAAAAGACCTACTTCGTCCTCAACGGCACCTCGGCCTCCAACAAGATCGTGCTCTCGGCGCTGGTGGCCGAGGGCGATCTCGTGCTGTTCGACCGCAACAATCACAAGGCGGCGCATCACGGCGCCCTGTTCCTCGGCGGCGGCGTGCCGGTCTTCCTCGAGACCGACCGCAACTGCTTCGGATTGATCGGCCCGATGTACCACGAGGCCCTCGACGAGACGGCGATCCGCGAAAAGATCCGCACCAATCCGCTGGTGAAGGACCCCGATGCTTGGAAGCGCGAGCGCCCGTTCCGCGTCGCGGTGGTCGAGCAGTGCACCTACGACGGGACGATCTACAATGCGCAGATGATCCTCGATAAGATCGGGCACCTCTGCGACTACATCCTGTTCGACGAGGCTTGGGCCGGCTTCATGAAGTTCCACCCGCTGTTCGCCGGGTGCTTCGCCATGGGCTTGAAGGGGCTCGACGAGACCTCGCCGGGCATCATCGCCACGCAATCGACCCACAAGCAGCTCGCCAGCTTCTCCCAGGCGTCGCAAATCCATACGAAGGACAGCCACATCCGGGGCCAGACCCGGCGCATCGAGCACCGGCGCTTCAACGAGACCTTCCTCGTCCACGCCTCGACCTCGCCGTTCTATCCCCTGTTCGCCTCCCTCGACGTAGGCGCGCAGATGATGAAGGGGCGCTCGGGCGTGGTCTTGTGGGACGACACCATTCGTCTGGGCATCGAGTGGCGCAAGAAGGTCCGCGCCATCCGCCGCGAATTCGAGGAGAAGGAGGGCGATCCGAACAAGCGTTGGTTCTTCGACCCCTTCGTGCCCGACACCGTGAAGGGCCCGGACGGCAAGGTGCCGTGGGAGAGCCTCTCGACGGACGAGCTCGCCAGCAACGCCAAGTACTGGGAGCTGACCCCCGGGGCGGCCTGGCACGGCTTCACCCGCGTGGCGCCCGACTACGCCATGACCGACCCGAACAAGCTCACGGTGCTCACCCCCGGCTTCGACCGGCGCACGGGGGAATACGCCGCGCACGGCGTGCCGGCGCCCATCGTGGCGCAGTACCTGCGCGAAAACCGAATCGTGCCGGAGAAGAACGATCTCAACTCCCTGCTCTTCCTCCTGACGCCCGGCGTCGAGTCCTCGAAGGCCGGCACGCTGATCTCAGGCCTCGTCGCCTTCAAGCGCCTGCACGACGAGAACGTGCCGCTCGAGGAGGCGATGCCCGAGTTCGTCCGGCGCCGGCCCAACCGCTACAAGGGCGTGCGCCTGCGCGACCTCTGCGCCGACTTCCACGCCTTCCACCGCGAGCACGGCACCAGCGCCCTCCAGCGCAAGCAGTTCGAGCCGGGACACCTGCCCGAGATGGTGATGACCCCCAAGGAAGCGGTGCAGCAGCTCACCCGCAACAACGTCGATTACGTGCCGATCGCGCAAGCCGAGGGCCGTGTGGCGACGACCTTGCTTCTGGTCTACCCGCCGGGCATCGGCACGGTGCTGCCGGGCGAGCGGCTGGACGAGCGGGCCAAACCCATGCTGGACTATTTCAAGATGTTCGAGCGCTCGGCAAACCTCTTCCCGGGCTTCGAGGCCGAAATCCAGGGCGTGTTTCGCAACGTCGATCCGGACGGCACCATCCGGTTCCACACCTACGTCATGCGCGAGACCCGCTGATGCCGGTCCACGCGGCGCTCGCCGGCGACCCCGACCTCGTCATCCGGCCGTCGTCGGATGCCGACGTGGCGGACATGGTGGACATCTACGCCCACCACATCCGGCGCGGAGTCGGGGATATCGGCGACTTCGAGGAGGATCCGCTCCATCCGGACGACCTCAAGAAGCGCCGCAAGGCCATGCGCAAGAAGCGTTTGCCCCACCTCGTCGCCGACCGCGACGGCGTGGTGGCGGGCTACGCCTACGCCGTGCCGTTCCGCAAGCGGCCGGCCTACCGCTACACCCTCAAGCACTCGATCTATGTCCATCACGAGCATCTGAGTGCCGGCATCGGCCGGCGCCTGCTTCCGGCCCTCATCGAGGCCTGCGCGGCGGGTGGCTACCGCCAGATGATCGGCTACATCGACGCGAAGAACGAGGCGTCCCTGCGTCTCCACGAGGCCTGCGGGTTCGTCCGCGTCGGACTCCTGCCGGCGGTGGGCTACAAGTATGGCCGCTGGAGCGACAGCGTCATGGTGCAGTGCGCCCTCGGCTCGGGCGCCACCGACCAGCCGGGGACGTGGACACGGTCGGTGGAGGCCGTGGTCGCCGGGCACGACTGGATCGGCAAGTAGCCTACAAGTAGCCTAGTCCGCGTCCCGCCATCCGCTGCCATGCCACAGCCGCACGGTCACGGTGGCGGCACCGTCCGCGATGACGATGCGGTTGTAGGCGTTGGGCTCGGAGCCGCGCAGGCGCGTCGAGGTGGCGGAGCCCGCCTGGACCGCGAGGAGGTGCCCGCGCCGGCCGCGCATGACGCCCTGGTCCACCGTGTCGTTCTCGGCGCCCGTTCCGTCGGCTTCCGCGAACCGGGCATAGTGCCGGTGGAGATGGCCGGCCAGCGTCAGCCCGACGCCCTGGCGCCGGAAGGCGGCGAGCGCGAGATCGGCGCGCCCGACGAGACGGGCTTCCTCGTCCCAGGGCGGCGGCATGAACGGGTGGTGGCCGACCACGATGCGGAAGACGTGCTCGGGCATCGCCTTCAGCCGCGCCTCCGCCTGGGCGATCTGAATCCGGCGGATCTTGCCCTGCGACCAGTCGGCCTCGGGCGCCCAGGTTCGCACGGTGTTGAGGCACACGATGCCGATCTCGTCGTCGAGATGGGTCGGCTGGGTCAGGGGGGCGATGTAGCGGCGGTAGCGCGCGAACGGCCGCAGGAAGCGCTGCACGAGGTGGAACGGCGAGATGTCGTGGTTGCCCGGCACGGCGATCCACGGCGCGTCGAGGCGGGCGAGGAAGGCGCGGGCGGCCTCGTACTCGACCTTGCGCGCCCGCATGGTGAAGTCGCCCGAGGCGATGATGAGGTCGGGCCGGTCGCGGTTCAGCTCGGTGACGAGCCCCTCGACCACGGCCGGGTTCGTACGGCCGAAATGCAGGTCGGAGATATGGGCGAGGCGCCGCAACGCCGGACTATTGCTGCGCGCGGTTGATGATCGCCTGGAGGGCGCGGGCCACGGGCTCGGTGACGGTCTTGCGGTACTTGCGGTGAACGAGCTGGCCGTTGTGGTAGATGTCGTGCTCGACGTAGAGCTTCTCGCCGTCCCAGCGGACGACGTTGTCGGTCTCGGTGGTCTCCTCGACGCCGAGATCCTCGCGGAAGGTCACGCCACCGGCTTGCGCAAACATGGTCGGTCCTGGGCTTCGATACGGCTGGCGTCGCCGCGCCTCAGTGTAGGCATCCGCCGCGCCGGACGCTACCCGCCGCACACCCTCAACGCACCGTGACCTGATCCTTGATCCGCTCGTAGGTGCTCCGGCTCAGGACCCGCTTCGACAGCAGCTGATCCACGGACGCGTAGGGCCGTTTCTGCACGATGGCGCGCCCGATCATGCCGCCGCCCTTCAGGCCGTTGAGGTCCGCGACGCTCGCGGTGTTGAGGTCGACGATGGCCATGGCGCGCGGGCCGGCATTGTCGGACGCGCTCGCGATTTCCTCCTCGCCCGCCGCGATCGGAGGTTCGAACGTCAGGGGTGCGGGTACGGGGGGAGTCGGCGCGGCGGGGGGCGGGGCGGTGGACGCCGTCGGCAGGGGAGGGGATACCGGCGTGACGGGTGCCGCAGGGGCTTGCGGCATCGGCGGGACGGGCGCGGGCGGCGCGGCCGGGATGGGCGCGGGATCGGCACGACGCACGGGACGCGGCGGATCGACCGTGACGGCCGCCGGGGCCGGATCGGAGTCGGCGGTCGCGGGGGACCAGTAGCGTTGGACGATTCCCGCCAGCCCGGCCGCCACGATCAGGAGGACCACGACCCGCAGAAAGGCTGAACCGCTGAGCATTCGGTGGCGGCCTTGGATACGAGGACGAACCCCTCGCTTATCATGTGTTGCAGGGCGGTGCCCCGGTGCGGACGTGGTGGCCCGCAATCTTCTGTCGATAAGCCGCCGCCACCGCCGCTCTCCCGGAGGAGGGCTTCCAGCGGGGCCATCCCGCCGACATCCCGGTCTGCGACAGCCCGGCACCTCCGGCCGGGATCGACGCCCGGGCCCGCCCCCGCCATGGTGCCCGCCGATGGCCACACCCCGTCCCGATCCCGTTCCACCCGCCGCCCCGCCCGGCGGTGCCCTCGCCGAGCGCTTCGGCGCCTTGCGCCACCTGCCGGCGCTGGCTCGCCTGGTCTATGCCGCGAGCCCGCGCCTGCTGCCCGCGAGCCTCGCCCTGCGGCTGGCCCGGGCGAGCCTGCCCGTCCTGATGCTCTATGTGGCAAAACTCATCCTCGACGCCATCGTGGCCGAGCATGCCCGGCCTCACCCCACGGGCCTGGGATTCGAGGCCTGGTTGGCCGACCCCGCCCTGCGGCACCTCGCCGGCCTCGTCGTGCTCGAGTTCGGCCTCGCGATCCTGTCCGATCTCCTCGGCCGCGCGAGCAACCTCGTCGACGGTCTCGTCGCCGACCGCTACGGCAACGCCGCGAGCCTGCGCCTCATGCGCCACGCCGCCGACCTCGATCTCGCGCAGTTCGAGGACGCGGCCCAGCAAGACCGATTGGAACGGGCGCGCCGGCAGGTCACCGGCCGCTCGAACCTGCTGTTCCAGTTGTTCGGCCAGGGCCAGGATCTCATCACCCTCGCGGCCTTCGCCATCGGGTTGGCGGCCTATGCGCCCTGGCTCATCCTTCTCGTGGCGCTCGCCCTGGTGCCGGCCTTCCTCAACGAGACCCACTTCAACCGGCAAGGCTACCGCCTCGCCTGGACCCGCACGCCGGAGCGGCGCCAGATCGACTACCTGCGCACGCTGGGCGCCAGCGTGGAGTCGGCCAAGGAGGTGAAGCTGTTCGGCCTCAACGGCTACATCGCCGAGCGCTATCGCGTGCTCGCGGACAAGATCATCGCCGACAACCGCGATCTGGCGCTGCGGCGCGCCGCCTGGGGCGGCGGCTTCGCGGCGCTGGGGAGTCTGGCCTACTACGCCGCGTACGCCACCCTGGTCTGGCGCACGGCCGCCGGGCAGTTCTCCATCGGGGACCTCGCCTTCCTCGCCGGGTCGTTCCAGCGTCTGCGCGCCCTCATCGAAGGTCTGCTGCAGGGCGTCTCGCAGATCGCGTCCGGAGCGCAGTACCTCGACGACCTGTTCGCGTTCTTCGCCCTGGTGCCGTCCGTCCGCTCGCCGGCCGCGCCCGTGCCGTTTCCGGAGCGCATGGTGGAAGGCATCGTCTTCGAGGATGTAGGCTTCCGCTATCCGGGCACGGACCTCTGGGCCGTACGCCACCTCGACTTCCACCTCCATGCCGGCGAGGTTCTGGCGCTCGTCGGCGAGAACGGCGCCGGCAAGACGACGATCGTCAAGCTGCTGACCCGGCTCTACGATCCGACGGAGGGCCGGGTCCTCCTCGATGGCCGGCCGCTCGCCGACTACGATCTCGACGACCTGCGCGCCCGCATCGGCGTGATCTTCCAGGATTTCGTGCGCTTCAACCTCACCGCCGGCCAGAATGTCGCCGTGGGCCGTATCGAGGCCCGCGACGACGCCGCGCGCATCCGGCGCGCTGCCGGACGCAGCCTCGCCGATGCGGTCATCGACCGCCTGCCCAGCACCTACGACCAGCCCCTGGGCAAGCTGTTCGCCGAAGGGGTCGATCTCTCCGGCGGCCAATGGCAGAAGATCGCCCTCAGCCGCGCCTATATGCGCGAGGCGGAAATCCTCATTCTCGACGAACCCACGGCCGCCCTCGATGCGCGGGCCGAATTCGAGGTGTTTCAACGGTTTCGCGACCTGAGCCACGGCCGCACGGCGGTGCTCATCTCCCACCGCTTCTCCACGGTCCGCATGGCCGACCGCATCCTCGTGCTGGAGGGCGGGCGCGTGCTCGAAGCCGGCACCCACTCCGAACTGCAAGCCAGGGGTGGGCGCTACGCCGAATTGTTCGAGTTGCAGGCGGCCGGGTATCGATGAAGGCGTGCCGCGCCCGGATCAGTCCCGCAGGCCGTCGATATGCGCCCGGTAAGCCGGTGCCAGGCTCAGGCCCAGGGGGGCATCCACGGGCGGCGGTGGATTGCGCAGGCAGGCCTCCAGATACGTCATGGTATCGAGGATCACCGATTCGCTGAAAGGCTTGGCGATCACGCCGACCGCCCCTTCGAAATCCTCGGTGAAGCAGCGGGCGTTGGCGGTGACGAAAACGAGCACGACGTCGGACTCGTCCCGCAGGGTCCGGACGATCTCGAGGCCGGACGACCCCCCGTACAACTGCAGGTCGACGAAGACGATGTCGGGTCTGGAGTCGCGTGCCAGGCGGATGGCCTCCCGTGCGGTGGCGGCGGTGCCGACCACCACGTGACCGCAATCCTCCAGGAGGAACTCGAGCTGCATCGCGACGAGGGCCTCGTCCTCCGCGATCAGGACTCGAAGGGGTTCGCTCACGCTGTCTCCCTGCTGGTGGCGGTCTCGAGCGGCAGGCGGATATCGATCCAAGTTCCGGGCCGCGCTCCGGTACCGGCAGGCTGCCAAGCGATACGCGCGTTCAACTGGCGTGCCAAGCTTTCGATCAAGCGTTTGCCGAACGAGCGATGACCCACGACCTCTGCCGGCATGCCGACCCCGTCGTCGATGATGCGGATTCCGGAATGATCGCCTTCGGGCTTGACGACGATGGAGAGCCGTCCCGGCCCCTCGCCCGGGAAGGCGTGCTTGAGGGCATTGGTGATGAGTTCGTTCATGATGAGGGCGATGGGCGGCGCCTTCTCGACGGGGACCTCAACCGCCTCGAGGTCGAAATGCAGACGGATGCCGGCGCGGCCGGAGCCGCGCACGAGATCGGAAGCGAGTTCGCGGGCGAATTCGGCCACATCGAAGCGCCGCACGTCCTGCGACTGGTAGAGCCGCTTGTGCACCGTCCCGAGGGCTTCGATCCGGGTCAGCATCGTCTTCATCGCCTCCCGCGCCGTCGGATCGACGATGGCGCGGGTCTGCATGGTCAGGAGGGAGGCGATCATCTGGAGGTTGTTCTTCACCCGGTGGTCCACCTCGTGGACCAGCATGGTCTTGGCCGCCAGCGCCTCGGTCAGATCGCGCGTGCGCTTGCCGACCTCGCGTTCGAAATGCTCCTTCTCGTCCTGAATCCGCGCCTGCGCGTCGACGCGATCGGTGATGTCGAGCTGGGAGGCGAAGAAGTAGAGCAGTTCGCCCGCCTCGTTGATCACCGGGCTCATGTAGAGGGCGTTCCAGAACGTCGACCCGTCCTTGCGGTAGTTCAGGATATCGATGGCGATGTCGCGCCGCGCCGCGACCGCCTCCCGGATTTGCCGCACGGCGCCGGGATCGGTCTCGGCACCCTGGAGGAACCGGCAGTTGACGCCCATGATCTCGGCGCGGCTGTAGCCCGAGAGCCTGAGGAAGGCGTCGTTGACGAAGACGATCGGATTGTCGGCCCGGCGCGGATCGGTGACGATCATCGCCATGCGCGTCGCGCGGATGGCGGCGGCGAAGGGATCGCCCTTGCCATGCTCGACCATCAGGTCGTCCGTGAGGTGCCAGGCGTCGTCCCGTTCCATCGTCCTGCCTTCTACCGCAAGCCCGGGATCCCCGGGCGATTTATCCGCGCCGTTTGCTCTTGCCGTGAAACCGCCAGCAGCGCTGTCCGACGCGACGGTCCGCGGAACTCCTGCCTCCGGCGGCGGGACCGAACGGGTTCTTGAGGGGGTGCCGGTTCGATGCGGTTCTCCAACCGTGACCGTGCATCGCTTCAAATGCCGGACACATGCGAAAGTTCAATTCGCGCAGTGACCTGACGCGAGCGACGCGCACACCGTGTCGCCCGCCACCGGATGTGTCCCTGATGCCACGCCCCGGCACGGAAGCGGAAGGAGTCGGGAACGCCTAAACGGCCAAGCTGGTTCTCGTGCTACGAAGATCCTGTGGGGTCGGGCGGTTAGGAAATGTCGATGTCTCGTCGTCTCGGATGGTCGCGCGGCGCTCTCGTCCTGCTCGTGGCCGGTCAGCTCGGCGCCTGCGGCTCCACGCCCCGCGTCCCCTACACGGCGAGCGAAGCCGCGGCCGCCACGGTGCCGGGCATGGACCTGTCGGTGCGGGCCTACGCGGACGCCTCGGAGAAGACCTTCACCGAGATGGCCGCGCGGCCGGAAAACAAGAAGGTGCCTTTTGCCTACCTCGCCCTCTCGGGCGGCGGCGGCGACGGGGCCTACGGTGCCGGCATCCTGAACGGCTGGACGGAATCCGGCAAGCGCCCGGAATTCTCCCTCGTGTCGGGCGTCTCCACGGGTGCGCTCATCGCGCCCTTCGCCTTCGTCGGTCCGGAATACGACGCGGTTCTCAAGGATATCTACACCAGCGGCGTGGCGTCCACGCTGGTGCAGTCGCCGAGTGTGGCCAACGTGCTGTTCGGCTCCGGCCTGTTCGGCGACGGGCGCCTGCGCGGCCTCGTGCGCCGCTACGTCACGCCCGACCTCCTCGCCTCCATTGCCGCCCAGCACGCCAAGGGCCGTCGCCTCCTCGTGGTGACCACAAACCTGGATTCCCAGCGCGCCGTGATCTGGAACATGGGCGCCATCGCGGCCAATGGTGGCCCCAACGCCCTCGATCTTTTCGCCGACGTGCTGACCGCTTCGGCCAGCATTCCGGCGGTGTTCCCGCCCCAGTTCGTCGACGTGCAGGCGGAGGGCCGCGCCTTCCAGGAGATGCATGTCGACGGCTCCGTGGTGACGCCGGTGTTCACCCTGCCGCAATCGTTCCTTCTACGCGACGGGCGCTTCAAGGCCGGTGCCAAGTCGGACATCTACGTGATCATCAACGGGCGCCTGGAGCCGGAATTCGATCTCGCCCAGAATAACACCCTGTCCATCGTCGAGCGCTCGTTCACCACGGCGAGCCGCGCCCGCAGCCGCGCCACCATGGCGACCACCTATGCTTTCACCCGAGCCAACGGCATCGGCTTCAACCTGACCTACATCGACGAATCCGCGCCCAACACCACGGCGGCGAAGGGCTTCGACACGGGCTACATGCGTAGCCTCTACGAGAGCGGCTACGAGGCCGGCCGCACCGGCACGTTCTGGCGCAGGAACGTGCCGACCGCGCCCTTGCTGAAGAGCGTGGCCGAGGCGCGCTGACGAGGAGACCGTGCAACGGGGGCCACCCCTGCGGGGGCGGGCCTCGTGTCTCATGCTGCGATGCGATAAGAGCCCGGTTCCCGTGGGTCGCTCGTGAGCCCGCGCCCCTTCGGCGAGCCGTGGCCCCATGATCCAGATCGAAGACCTCACCTTCAGCGCCTGGGGCCGACGTTTCTTCGACCGCGCCAGCGTCGCGATCCCGCCCGGCTCCAAGGTCGGGCTCGTCGGCCGCAACGGGGTGGGCAAGTCGACACTGTTCAAGATCATCCTGGGCACGTTTCAGCCCGACGGCGGTGCGATCCTGCTGCCGCGTACCGCCCGGGTCGCCAGCGTCGATCAGGAGCACCCGGCGACCCCCATCAGCCTCATCGACACGATCCTCGCCGCCGACACCGAGCGCGAGGCCCTGAACGCCGAACTCGAGACTGCCGAGCCCGAGCGCATGGGCGAGATCTACGGACGCCTCATCGAGATCGACGCCGACCGGGCGCCCGCGCGGGCCGGCGAGATCCTGGCCGGCCTCGGCTTCTCCGTCGCCGATCTCGAACGCCCCATGGCCGAGTTCTCCGGCGGTTGGCGCATGCGCGTGGCGCTCGCCGCCGCGCTCTTCGCCGAGCCGGACATGCTGCTGCTCGACGAGCCGACCAACTACCTCGATCTCGAAGGCGCCCTGTGGCTGGAAGCGCGGCTGAAGCGCTATCCGCACTCGGCCCTCATCATCTCCCACGACCGCGAACTGTTGAACAATTCCGTCGACGCCATCCTGCACGTGGCGGGCGAGAAGCTCGAACTCTACACGGGCGGCTACGACGATTTCGAGAAGCGCCGGGCGGAGAAGGCCCGGCTCCAGGCCTCGACCAAGGTGAAGCAGGAGGCCGAACGCGCCCATCTCCAGAGCTTCGTCGACCGATTCAAGGCCTCCGCCTCCAAGGCGGCCCAGGCCCAGTCGCGCATGAAGCGGCTCGCCAAGATGGAGCCCATCGCCACCACCATCGAGGAGCACGTGGCGCCGTTCCACCTGCCGTCCCCGAAACGCCCCCTCGCGCCGCCCCTGATGCATCTCACCGACGCCTCCATCGGCTACGGCGACGACGCCCCGATCCTGCGCGACCTCAACCTCACCCTCGATGTCGACGACCGCATCGGGCTGCTCGGCGTCAACGGCGCCGGGAAATCCACCTTCGCCAAGATGGCGGCGGGCGCGCTCACCGTGCGGGACGGCCGGATGGTGCGGGAGGGCCGGGTCCAGGTCGGCTGGTTCCACCAGCACCAGATCGAGGCCATGGACCCGAAGGATACGCCGCTCGCCATCATTCGCCGCGAACGGCCCGACGACAGCGAATCGGTCCGGCGTGCCAAGCTCGCGAGCTTCGGCCTGCCGTTCGACAAGCAGGAGACGACGGTGGACGCCCTGTCCGGCGGCGAGCGGGCGCGCCTACTCCTCAACCTCGTGGCGATGCAGGCGCCGCACCTGCTCATCCTCGACGAGCCGACGAACCACCTCGACATCGACAGCCGGAGGGCACTCCTCGACGCGCTGAACGATTACGGCGGGGCGGTGATCCTCATCACCCACGACCGGTCGCTCATGGAACTCGTGGCCGACCGTCTGTGGCTGGCGGCCGACAACACCGTGAAGCCGTTTGCCGGGGACATGGACGATTATGCGAAGTTCGTCCTCGACCGCACCCGGGCCGGTCAGCGCGCGCCGGGCCAGGGACGGGAGAAGAAGGCCAAGCGCCGGGCGGCTTGAGGGCACTGGGCGGGAAGCCCCCCGATCCTTCGACCTCGAACTTCCTCCCGAGGAGCCGGAAGGAGCAATAGACAACGCCGCCGTCCCAGCCGGGGCGGCGGCGTTCGAGCCGGCTTGCCCGCGCAGGATCTCGCTTACTTGCGCAGGATCTTCGTGACGAGGCGGCCGATGGGGCTGCTCGACTCGTAGTTGCGCTCGTCGCGAACGACGGGGCGGTCTTCGTTGCCGAGGATCTTGGTGACGAGGCGTCCGATGAGGCTCATGGCTGGCTCCGGGTGTGAAGGGAGCGCCGGCGATAACGGCGCAGCTTGACCCATCAACACACAGGTCCCGATACCTGTTCCCATGGAAGCGCGCCGTGCCGGCATCGGCCTTGCGGGCACTCATCGCGAACGCGGGGCTGGATGACCGACAAGCTGCTTCACGCCGGCGCGAGCATCGCCTTTCTCCTCGCCGTCGGCCTCATCTTCTCGACGAACCGACGGGCCATCAGCCCCCGGGTGGTGCTCTCGGCCCTCGCCCTGCAGGCGGCGCTCGGTGCCCTCGTGCTGTTCGTGCCCTGGGGCCGGGCCGGCCTCGCGGCGGCAGCCGGACTCGTCCAGACCGTGCTCGGCTACGGCGACCGTGGCACCGCGTTCCTGTTCGGCGGCCTCGTCGAGCCGCGCATGTTCGAACTGTTCGGCGGCAGCGGCTTCATCCTGGCCCTGCGCATCCTGCCGCAGATCCTCTACGTCTCGGCGCTCATCGCGGTCCTGTATCATTTCGGAATCATGCAGGCGGCGGCCCGCGCCGTCGGGGCGGTGCTTCGGCGCGTGCTCGGCACCTCGCCCATCGAGACGTTCTCCGCCGTCATCACCATCGCCATCGGGCAGAGCGAGATCGCCATTGCGCTCCGCCCCTTTCTCATGGCGCTGACCTCGGCCGAACTGTTCGCCGTCATGTCGAGCGGGGCGGCCTCCACCGCCGGCACCATCCTGGCCGGCTACGCGGCCCTCGGCGTGCCGATGGAATATCTGCTCGCCGCGAGCATCATGGCGATCCCGGGCGGACTCCTCTACGCCAAGATCCTGGTGCCGACGACGGAGCCGACGCGCATCGTCACGACGCACGTCACCTTCGGCGAGACCCGGGCCGTCAACTGCATCGAGGCGGCGGCGGACGGCACGCAGAAGGGACTGGCCGTGGCCGTGTCGGTGGGCGCGATGCTCATCGCGTTCACGGGACTCATCGCCTTGCTGAACGGATTCGCCGGCTGGACCGGCACCTTCTTCGGCTTTGCCGCCCTGAGTCTGGAGGGCGTGCTGGGGGCCGCCTTCGCGCCCCTGGCCTGGCTTCTCGGCGTACCCTGGGATCAGGCCGGCTTCGTCGGCGGGGCGCTCGGCCAGAAGATCGCCTTCAACGAGTTCCTGGCCTATGCCCAGATCTCGCCCGTGCTGAAGGCGGGCACCCTCGATCCGCGCACGGCGGCGATCCTGTGCTTCGCCCTGTGCGGGTTCGCCAACCTCACCTCGGTGGCGATCCAGCTCGCGAGCCTGTCGAGCCTGGCGCCCGAACGCCGCCCCGAGATCGCCCGGTTCGGCCTGCGCGCGATCCTGGCCGGGACCCTGTCCAACCTGACGAGCGCGGCGCTGGCGGGATTGTTCATCGGGGCATGACTTCACCGGGAACCACACGGGTTCGCGCGCGGGGTGGGATGGACCACCCCGCGCGGTGTCGGATCGACGGCGTCCGGCTCAAGCCGCCTGGCGCCGGGCCACCAGGGGAACGGGCAGTTCGATGTCGACGCCGAGCGTCGAGACGTCCTTGCCCCGGTCCAGGCGGATCTGGACCTTGTCCTGCTCGACGATGACGTGCTTGGCGATGACCGCGAGGATCTCCTCGCGAAGAATCATCACGAGGTCGGAGCCGCCGGCATTCCCGCGCTCATGCGCGAGGATGAGTTGCAGGCGGTCCCGCGCCACCGGCGCGGACCCGCGCCGGTTGAACATCTTGCGAAGGCTCATGCCGCCCTCCGGGTGAACAGCTTGTTGAGAAGGGACTTCTTGTCCGAGGGCACCGCCATCGGCACCGTGTCGCCCTTGAGGCGGCGGACCGCGTCGATGTAGGCGCGGGACGGAGCGCAGAGCGGGTTGTTGAGGGTCACCGGGCAGCCGACGTTCGAGGCGCGCAGGACTTCCATGCTCTCGGGGATGATGGCCAGCAGCGGGATCGAGAGGATCTCGAGCACGTCGTCGATCTTCAGCATGTCGCCCCGGTCGGCCCGGGCGGGGTCGTAGCGGGTGAGAATGAGGTGCTTCTCCATGGTCTCGCCGCGCTCGGCCTTGAGGGTCTTGGAGTCGAGAAGCCCGATGATCCGGTCGGAATCGCGCACCGAGGAGACTTCCGGGTTGGTCACCACCACGGCGAGATCGGCGTGGCGCATGGCCAGCGTCGCGCCGCGTTCGATGCCGGCGGGCGAATCGCAGATCACCCAGTCGAACTTTTCACGAAGCTCGTTCATCACCCGGGCGACGCCCTCGTCGGTGAGCGCGTCCTTGTCGCGGGTCTGCGAGGCGGGCAGCAGGGAGAGGTTCTCCAGCCGCTTGTCGCGGATGAGGGCCTGGTTGAGCTTGGCGTCGCCGTTGACCACGTTGATGAGATCGTAGACCACGCGCCGCTCGGCGCCCATCACGAGGTCGAGGTTGCGCAGGCCGACGTCGAAATCGACCACCGCCACGCTCTGGCCCGCCTGCGCGAGCGCCGCACCGAGGGCCGCCGTCGTCGTCGTCTTGCCGACGCCGCCCTTGCCTGATGTCACGACCAGAATTTTGGCCATACGAGCTGTCTCCCTCAATCCAAGGATGCGAATTTGATGGCGCCGCCATCGAGCCAGATCTGCACGGCTTGGCCGCGCAGGTGGGTACCCATGTCCTCGGCCGTGCGGACGAGGCGGTCGATGCCGAGGAGTTCGGGCTCGAACTTGCGGCAGCAGATGCGGGCGCGGGGGTTGCGGGCGGCGCCGGCGATGGCGCGCCCCCGCAGGGCGCCGTAGACGTGGATGGACCCGCCGGCGAGGATCTCGGCTCCCGAGGAAACCGAGCCCATCACGGTGACGTCGCCGGTGGGATGGACGATGGACTGGCCCGACCGCACGGAGCCCTCGATGGTGAGGGACGTGGTGGCGGGCTCCGGAGGCGCCGGCGGCTCCTCCGGCAGGGCCGGGATCTCGATGGTCGAGACCGGTCGTCCCGCGTTCAGCAGGGGCGGGCGCCCCGGTCCGACGAGGGGAAGGGCCGAACCCTCGATGCCGAGGATGCGGATGCGACGGCTGCCGAGATCGGCCAGCAGCCCGTCGAGGCCGAGGGCGTCCGGCGCGAGCGCCGCGACGTCGAGGATCAGGGCGCGCCCGTCGAACAGCGTCGGCGAGCGCTTGAGGGCCTCGTCCAGATCGGCGAACCAATCGGGAAGCGGCAGCTCCGGGGCCAGGACGAGCGCCTTGAAGGCACGGCCACGAAGCGCAACGGATCGGCGGGGAGTGGGGGCGCTGGTCACGGCGTCTCACGATTCCTTACCAGACCATTGATGCCCGGTATGGTTACCGCTTCGTTAACGACCCGTGGTCAAAGGATTAAAGATTGCTCCTGTCCCGGGATACCGTGATCCCGGGACCACAGCGCGCTCAGTCCAGGGCCGCGACCTTGATGGCGTCGCCCTCCAGCCGGACCTGCGCCGGCAGGCCACGCTGGACGGGTCCGAGGTCGTCGGCCGTGCGGTACAGTCCGTCGATGGCGATGAGCTCCGGCTCGAACTTGCGGCAGGTGATGCGCGCTTCCGGATTGCCCGCCGCCCCCGCGATGGCCCGGCCCCGCAGGGCGCCGTAGACATGCAGCGAGCCCCCGGCGATCACCTCGGCGCCCGATGCCACCGAGCCCATCACGGTGATGTCGCCGTCGAGGTGCAGCACCGTCTGGCCCGAGCGAACGGGCGCGTCGAGAATCAGCGAGCGGGCCGGCGCCGGGGCCTGGCTCACGGAGAGCCGCGCCTCCGGCGTCTCCGCCTCCGGGGCGGCGACCTCCTCGACGGGCCGGCCCCCTGCCAGAGGCGGCGGCAGGCCGTCGCCGAGGAGGCCGGGGCCTGCGCCTTCGATGCCCATCACGGTCACGTTGCGGCCGGAGAGGTCCGCCACGAGCGCCCGCAATCCCTCCCGGTCGAGGCCGGCACCGGAGATTTCGAGGATCACGGGACGCCCCACGAAGAAGGCCGGCGAGCGCCGCGCCAGGGCATCGAGTTCCTCCAGCCAGTCGGCCACGGGCGGCACCGGTGCGAGAACCAGAGCCATGAACGAGCGGCCGCGGAAGCGGATCGGGGGGCGGGCGGGGTTTGCGGTCACGGCATCGATCTTCTGACGAGAGGAGCGGGGGTCCGTGTGGGACGGGACCCTGGAACGGAGGGCTGGTCGCATCGTAGCCTGGAGCGGGACCTGGCGTGGACACCCATTCGCCTCGTCAACACGAATTGGCTCGGGCATGCCATCGAACTGCGTTCGCCCGGAACGGCAGGATGTTTCGGCGGGGAGCGGGAGGCTGCATAAGCAACATTGGAACAGTTCCACAACATAGCGATTGCCGGGCCAAGACGCGGATCGCTATAGCGGGGACGCTCTCTTTCGCGACGGTGCAGCGTCTCTATCGGACCACGCTCGACTGCCGTCCCGCCCCGAGAAGGTGCCGCTGATGCCGGATGAAGCCGCCCTGCGAAATCCTGGCCGAGGCCTCGGCTGGCGCGTCCGCGCCATGGTCGCCGGTCGCGTCGTGCTCGCCACCTTCGGCGGTTACGCCATCGCCGCCCTGTCCACGGCGTTCCTCTCCCTCGCCCTGCCCATGGTCCGCTCCGAGGCCGTGGCGACGGCGACGCTCCTCAGCTTCGCAGTCATGGTCGGTGCCGTGGTCTGGGTGTTTTCCGCCCGCACCCTCGGCCGGGCCGCCCTCGGCCTCGCCATTCCGGGAATCCTGCTGGGCGGCGGCCTGTGGCTCGCCATGACCTTCGTCGAGACGGTGTCGCCGGCATGAAGCAGGGATTTCGCCAATCCATGGCGTGGCTGCACACCTGGGCCGGTCTCGTGACCGGATGGGTGATGTTCTGCGTGTTCGTGACCGGCACTGCGACCTACTACCGGACCGACATCTCCCAGTGGATGCGCCCCGAGCTGCGCGCCGCCGCCGTCGAACCGGGCCTCGCCGCCGAGCGTGGTGCGGCCTACCTCAAGGTCCACGCGCCCAAAGCCGTGTCGTGGTTCGTCTCCGTGCCGCAGGAAGACCGACCCCTCATCGGGGTCTACTGGCTCGACAGCTTCGAGGCGCCGATCCAGCAGGCGATGCTCGATGCTGAGACCGGCGCGCCCACCACGGTGCGGGCGACGCACGGGGGCGATTTCCTCTACCGCTTCCACTACGAACTTCAGATAATGCCCGTGCTCGGGCGCTGGATCGTCGGGGCCAGCGCTCTGATTCTCCTTGTGGCCCTCGTGTCGGGCATCGTCACGCACCGGCGCATCTTTTCGGACTTCTTCACGTTCCGGCGCGACCGCTCGGCCCAGCGCGGCTGGCTCGACGCCCACAATGTCACGGGCGTGCTCGCCCTGCCGTTCCACCTGATGATCACCTACACAGGCATCGTCACCCTGGCATTCACCCTCATGCCTTGGGGCGTCGCCTCGGCCTACCGGGGCGACGAACTGCGCTTCTTCGTCGAAGCCGGCCAGAGTCCGGCCTGGCAGGCCGCCACCGGCCGTCCCGCCGAGGCCTTGCCGCTCGCCCCCCTCATGGGACGGGCGCAGGCGGAGGTGTCCGAGCCCCTGGAGATGGTCATCGTCAACAATCCGGGCGATGCGGCCTCCACGGTCGTGGCGGTGTTCGAAGAGCCCAAAGGCCTCGCACACCGCCATCCGCAGATCGTATTCGACGCCGTGTCGGGCGCGGTGATCAACCGCCTCGGCACCCTCAAGCCCGCCGCCCACGTCTTCACTAGCTTCCTCGGCCTGCACGAAGCGCATTTCGCCGGGCCGGCCCTGCGGGTGCTGTTCTTCCTCTGCGGGGTCATGGGCTCGGCCACCATCGCCACGGGCCACGTCCTGTGGAGCGTGGCGCGGGCGCCGAAGCCCGGCACCGCGGCGGGCTTCGGTCTGCGCCTCGTGCGCGGCCTCAACCTCGGCACCATCCTGGGCCTGCCCATCGGCATCGCGGCGTTCTTCCTCGCCAACCGGCTCCTGCCCGTGGCCCTCGATCAGCGTGCCACCTGGGAGGGCGGGGTGTTCTTCGCCGCCTGGGGGGGCGCGGCCATCCTCGGTCTCCTGCGGCCCCACGACCGAACCTGGCGCGAGATGGGAACGGCCGCCGCCCTCCTGTTCCTCGCGATCCCCCTCGTGAGCGCCGTCACCACGGATCGTGGCTTCGACTTCGTCGGGTTCGACGCCGCGATGATCGCCATCGGCTTCGCCCTGGCCTGGGGCGCCCGCAAGGTCTCGCGGTATCGCGGCTCGGCCCGCGCCCGTCCGGCCGCCGCCTCGAAGTCCCTGGCCCGCGCATGACCCCGTCCTCCGTCCTTCTCAACCTCGCCCTCAGCTTCGCCGGGCTCTCCGCCCTGTGCCTCGCCATGGACCGTCACCACCGCGCGATCTTTCACGGTGCGCCGTCGCGAAAACGCGCGCGGGCTCTGCGCTGGACCGGCTGGTGCGGCATCGCCGTCTCCTTCGCCGCCGCCATCATCACGGCGGACTGGAATTTCGGGCCGGTGCAGTGGCTCGGTTCGCTCACGGGAGCGGCCCTCCTCGTCGTCGGCCTCGTCTCGTACCGTCCCGGCTGGGTCCGCCCCGCGGCGGTCCTCGCCCTGCCGCTCGCTGCCGTCGCCGCCTTCCTCGCCTGAAGCGGCGCCGGCCAGCCGGTTGCGCGTGGGGCGAGGCACGTGGTCTGCGCACTCGGCCATGTGGATGGCCCGGGCAGGCCCGTATCTTCGCACTGTCGCCTCCGGCGTCCGCGCGCTACCACGCGTGGTCGTGATACAGCCCCGCTCCTTCCCACCCTCGCCCCGTCCCGCGCGCCGCCGCATGATCCGGGCGCTCCTGCCCCTCGCCGCGGGTCTCGCGCCGTGGGCGATGCCCGTCGTGGCCCAGGCGCCCGATCCGGCCTGCTTTCCCACGGCCGGGGGCGCCCTGGAGATCTGCCGGGGCGGCGAGGCCGAGGGCGTGTTCTTCGCGCCCCGCGCCTGCGAATCGGCGGCGAACGTTCAGATCGTCCGCACCGCCGGGCGCACCGGCCGGCTCCAGGTGGTCTATCAGGCCGAGGCGCCGGTAAGCGGCCGACGCCGGGGCGAAACCTGCCCGGCCCGTCGAGCCACGAGCCCCCTCGACGGCGGGTCCGTGCGCTCGGGGGCGATGCCCGAGCAGCTCGCGACCCTCATGCCGCCGACGGAGGCGCGCCTGTGGGAGATGGCCCGGACCGTGCGCCGGGAGGGGCGGAGCCGCCGGCGCGGACGGACGCCCGAGGTGGCCGAGACGGCGCCGGAGGGGGTCGCCGCGCGCCATCCCATGGTGGTGGCTGGGCGCGACTGGAGCGGGGACGACTACACCTACGTCTTCCTCCTCACCACGGTCCCGACCCCGAGCGGGAACCGCCATGCCCTGATGCAGGCCCGCACCGCCGATTTCGAGCGCTTCGACATCCGCGGCCGGGCCGAGGACGGCCTCGCCTGGGTGCCGTTCACCCCCGAGGGCGGCAAGCGGCGCCGGTCGCGGCGCGGCGGCGACGCCCCGGCCCCGAGTGCCGTCCTCGACGAGACCGGCGCGCCCGTCGTGGGCAACTGCCCCGGCGAAGGCTTCGACCGGCACGACCTCGTCGGCTCCATCAGCGTCGTCGACCGGGTCTACCACTACTTCTACACGGACGTGCTGCCTGCGGATTGCGGCGCGCCCCTCGCCCAGCGCCGCCTCGGCCTCTACCTGCGCACCAGCCGGGACCTGACGGCCGACCGGCCGTGGTCGTCGGCCCGTCTCGTCGCCGAGCCCCTGCCGGGCCAGGCCCTGGTCCGTGTCGCCAAGGCCAAGGGCATGGACCGGTGGGCCGTGGCCTACAGCTGCAACCGCCCGGCCAACACCATGGACGGACCGGTGGCGGATCTGTGCGTGCAGGTCACGGGCGACCTGTCCATCGGCTCCCTCGCCGGCCTCACTTGGTATTCCGAGCCCGTGGCGATCATGCGCTCCCCGGCCTATCTCGGCCTGCGCTCGGGCGGCGACGGCGGCGGCCGGTTCGGCCGGTCGCAGCATGCCTGGATGACCGACCGATACGGCAACCTCGACACTCCGGGGATCTACTCGGCCAAGGCCGGCTTCCTCACCTGGCTCGACCGCCTTGCCCCGGGCTACGACCCGCAGGGCGCCTCCTCGGTCTTCGGCCGTCCGGTCTACTGGGGCACCTGGTCCGTGCGGCCGGTGGAGGCGCGGTGACCCCGCCGCCGCCAGTCTTGCGGGCCACGCGAAGCGATCCGCGCGGGACGGGGAGGGGGCATGCCGCTGCCGCCCCTTGCCGGAACGCCCGACACATTCTATTGCGACGCGATAGCTCGATCCCGTGACCCGGCGCAGCCGGCCGCATTCCTGCGGCCCGTCGCGTGACGGGCTCTTCTCGCTTCCGGATACCCTATGAAGCTTCGCAACATCGCCATC
>Ga0182231_1000014_pt1 | contig 70606 bp, 51 predicted proteins | sample G6R1MG_29_FD_129667 | JGI IMG/M metagenome (GOLD analysis project Ga0182231, IMG submission 129667) | Miscanthus phyllosphere microbial communities from Michigan, USA - G6R2_NF_07NOV2016_LD1 MG | ecosystem: Host-associated > Plants > Phyllosphere > Phylloplane/Leaf | place: USA: Michigan...
GAGGAGACCACCACGGGCGTGCACCGCCTCTACAACCTCGCCAAGGAGGGCAAGCTGCTCTTCCCGGCCATCAACGTGAACGACGCCGTCACCAAGTCGAAGTTCGACAACCTCTACGGCTGCAAGGAATCCCTCGTCGACGGCATCCGTCGCGGCACCGACGTGATGATGGCCGGCAAGGTCGCCATGGTGGCGGGCTTCGGCGACGTCGGCAAGGGCTCGGCCGCCAGCCTGCGCAACGCCGGCTGCCGGGTGCTCATCTCCGAGATCGACCCGATCTGCGCCCTCCAGGCCGCCATGGAAGGCTACGAGGTGGTCACGATGGAAGACGCGGCCCCCCGCGCCGACATCTTCGTCACCGCCACCGGCAACAAGGACATCATCACCCTCGACCACATGCGGGCGATGAAGGACCGGGCCATCGTGTGCAACATCGGCCACTTCGACAACGAGATTCAGGTGGCGGGCCTGAAGAACCTCAAGTGGTCCAACATCAAGCCGCAGGTGGACGAGATCACCTTCGCGGACGGCCACCGCATCATCCTCCTGTCGGAGGGGCGCCTGGTGAACCTCGGCAACGCCACGGGCCACCCGTCCTTCGTGATGTCGGCGTCGTTCACCAACCAGACCCTGGCCCAGATCGAACTCTGGACCAACCCGGGCAAGTACGACAAGCAGGTCTACACCCTGCCGAAGGCCCTGGACGAGAAGGTCGCCCTCCTGCACCTCGAGAAGATCGGCGTGAAGCTCTCGAAGCTCAGCACCGAGCAGGCCGCCTATATCGGCGTCGCCGAGACCGGCCCGTTCAAGCCCGACCACTACCGCTACTGAGTGCCCCGGCGCCCCGCCCGGGGCGCCGAATCCGCCTCGCGACTTCGTGAAGAAGCCCGGCTGTCCGCCGGGCTTTTTTCGTGATCGCCGCCGCGCCCGAGCTTGGCCGTACTGTGACTTTTCTGCGGCCCCGGCGGCCCGCGTGCCCGAAACCCGATAAGTCCGGCTTAACCCTCTTCCGGGAGGATTCCGCCTCGCGCTAGTGTGGGGCCGATTCCTCAGGTGGGGTGATCCGCCGACGCCCTCCGGGGCCGGCGGGGAAGCGGTCGCGATTCGCGGCGCGTCAGGGATTCTTGGGGGCGGACCGGATCATGAGGGTCGATCGAACGGCGCACGCCGTGGTGTGCGCCGGTGCCGTCGTCGTCGCAATCGCCGGTGGACCGGCGCACGCCGCCGGGCCCGGGACGGGCCCGTCCGCCTGGACGATGGGCCTCGGGTCGCACACCCACAACGCCGCCGGTCTCGCGATCCTCATCGGGCTCACGGTGTTCTCCACCATCCTCGCCCTGCTCCACATGCGCGAACGCGCCCGCTGGAGCGCCCGGGAGGCCGAGCTCACCCGCGAACTCGCCCACCTGCGCGGCGCCCACGACCGCGCCGAAATGCTCCTGAATTCCGAGCGCCAGGTCATCGTCACCTGGACCGGGCGCGGCCCCGGATTCGTCGAGGGCGACACCGGCCTCGCCCGCGACGGACGGCGCGTCGCGGCCGACGATCCGGCCTCCCTGCTCCAGTTCGGCGCCTGGCTCCAGCCCTCCGACGCCCGGGATCTGTCCGCCGCCGTCGAGGGCCTGCGCACCCGGGGCTCCGGCTTCCGCCTCAGCCTGCGCACCCAGGACGGCCGCTTCGTCGAGGCGCAGGGCCAGGCGCTCGCCGGCCGCGCCCTCCTGCGGCTGCGGGAGACCACGGAAGAACGTCGTGAACTCATAGACTTGCGCCTCACCCTCGAGGAGGCGCGGCGCGGCCTCACGGCGCTCGGCGGCCTCCTCGACGCGATCCCCCAGCCCCTGTGGCGGCGCAACCGCGACGGGGCCCTGGCCTGGGTCAACACCGCCTATGTGGCCGCCGTGGAGGCGGACAGCCGTGAGGCGGCGCTCGGCCTCGAACTCCTCGACCGCCCGGCCCGCGACCTCATCGCCCGCGACGACGGAACCCGGACGCCCACGGGCGCCCGCCCGGCCCTGCGCCTCTCCGCCGTGGTGGCCGGGGGCCTGCGCATCCTCGACGTGACCGAAAGCGCGGTGGAGGCCGGCCGCGTCGGCATCGCCGTCGACGTCTCCGAACTGGAGAGCGTGCGCGCCGACCTTCAGCGCCAGATGGACGCCAACGTCCGCACCCTCGACCAGCTGCCCACGGCGGTGGCCATGTTCGACGCCCGCCAGCGCCTGATCTTCCACAACGCCGCCTACCGCCAGCTCTGGGACCTCGATCAGGCCTTCCTCGAAGCCCGGCCCCTCGACGGCGAGATCCTGGATCGGCTCCGCGCCCTGCGCAAGCTGCCCGAGCAGGCCGACTTCAAGTCGTGGAAGGCCGACGTGCTCGCGGCCTACCGCGCCGTGGAGGCCAGCGAGGCGTGGTGGTACCTGCCCGACGGCCGGTCCCTGCGCGTCGTGGCCGACCCCAACCCGCAGGGCGGCCTGACCTACCTGTTCGACGACGTCTCGGAGAACATGAAGCTCGAATCCCGCTACAACGCGCTGATGCGGGTGCAGGCCGAGACCCTCGACACCCTCAAGGAGCCCGTGGCGGTGTTCGGCGCCGACGGCCGCCTCACCTTCGCCAACCGCGCCTTCGCCACCCTGTGGCGCCTCGACGCCGCGACCCTGTCCGAGCGCCCCCGCGTCGATGCGGTGATCGAGGCGTGCCGCGCCCTCTCGCCCGACGAGGAGCCTTGGCTCGACATCCGCGGCGCCATCACGGGCCTGGAGAGCCGCGCCGGTCTCACCTGCCGCCTGGAGATCGTGGACGGTACCGTCCTCGACTGCGCCGCCCAGCCCCTGCCCGAAGGCGCCACCCTGCTCACCCTCATCGACGTCACCGCGAGCGTGAACGTCGAGCGCGCGCTCACCGACAAGAACGACGCCCTGGAACGCACCTCGCAGCTGCGCGACACCTTCGTGAACCACGTCTCCTACGAACTGCGCTCGCCGCTCACCAACATCATCGGCTTCACCCAGCTCCTCGGGGACGAGACCGTCGGCGCCCTCAACGAGCGCCAGCGCGAGTATTCCGGCCACATCATGCGCTCGTCGGGCGCGCTCCTGGTGATGATCAACGACATCCTGGATCTCGCCTCCATCGATGCGGGGTCGCTGGAGCTGTCGCGCGAGGTGGTGGATGTCCGCGCCACCGTGGAGGCGGCCGTGCGCGGCCTCGAGGATCGCCTCGCCGAGGCGGCCATCGTCCTCGACCTCGACGTCCCCGAGGACATCGGCAGCTTCGTCGCCGACGGCAAGCGTGTGCGCCAGATCCTGTTCAACCTGCTCTCCAACGCCGTCGGTTTCTCCGCGCCCGGCCAGCCCGTCCGCGTCGAGGTCCGCCGCAGCGCCACCGAACTCACCCTCGCGGTCATCGATCACGGGCCGGGCATGCCCGAGGAGGTCGCCGCCCGGGTGTTCGACCGGTTCGAGAGCAACACCCTCGGCACCCGCCACCGCGGCGTCGGCCTCGGCCTGTCCATCGTGCGCTCCTTCGTCGAGCTGCATGGCGGCCGCGTCGCCCTCGACTCCGCGCCGGGCGTCGGCACCCGCGTCACCTGCACCTTCCCCGTCGCCACCGGCACGAGCCGGCGGGCCGCCGCCGAGTAGCGAGCCCGTCCGATTCGAAAGCCCGCATCGGGAGCCTTCGGCCATCCCGGGGTTTTGGTTAAGGATGTGCGTTTATGGTGATGGGTATCGTGCGGCCCCGCGACGGCTCGCGGCCACGGTAGGAGTTGGACGTTGAACGAGGACGGTGCGGACACGCTCCAGCGTGAGGCGAGATCGGCCTGGGAGATCATGCTCCCCGACGAGGGCGCCACCGAGGATCTCGGCCGCTTCCTGGCCGAGATCCTCGAACCGGGCGACCTCGTCGCCCTGTCCGGTGGGCTCGGCGGCGGCAAGACGACCCTTGCCCGCGCCCTCATCCGCGAACTCGCCGGCACGCCCGACCTCGACGTGCCGAGCCCGACCTTCACCCTGATCCAGCCCTACGAGGCCGCGAACGGACGCCAGATCGTCCATGCCGACCTCTACCGCCTGCGCAGCCCCGACGAACTCGTCGAACTCGGCTTCGACGAGATGACCGAGGCGGCGATCACCCTGGTGGAATGGCCCGAGCGCCTGGGCACCCGTGAGGGACCGATCCTCACCGTCGATCTGTCCCTCAGGGCCGAATTCGGCGACGGCGCGCGCTTTGCCCGCATCGACGGGTCGGGCGGCATGGATGCCCGGCTGAAGCGAGCCCGGGCCCTGCGCATTCTCCTCGTGCGCAGCGGCTGGGACGAGGCCGTGCGCAGTCCGATGCAGGGGGATGCCTCGTCGCGCGCCTACGAACGGCTGGTGAAGCCCGACGGGAGCCGCGCGGTGCTGATGGTGTCGCCGCCCCGCAGCGACGGACCGGCCGTGCGCAACGGCAAGCCCTACAGCGCCATCGTCAAGCTCGCCGAGAGCGTCCACGCCTTCGTGGGCGTCGATCGCGGATTGCGGGCGCTGGGCTTCTCGGCCCCGCGCATCTACGGCGAGGACCTCGCCGAGGGCCTCCTCATCATCGAGGATCTGGGCTCCGAGCCCGTCGTCGATGCGGGCGGTCCGCGCCCCGAGCGCTACGCCGAGGCCGTGCGGCTCCTCGCCAAGCTCCACGCCACGGAGTTGCCCGGCGTGCTGCCGGTGGCCGACGGGATCGATCACGTCCTGCCGCCCTACGACCTCGAAGCCCTGGTGTTCGAGACCGAACTGTTGCCCGACTGGTACTGCCCGGCGATCCGGGGTGCGGATCTGCCCGGCCCGGCGCGCTCGGACTTCGTCGCCCTCTGGGCCGAGGTCCTCGGCAGTGTCATTCCCGAGCGCCCGACCTGGACCCTGCGCGATTACCATTCCCCGAACCTGATCTGGCTTCCCCAGCGCGAGGGCCTGGAGCGCATCGGCCTCATCGATTTCCAGGATGCCGTGCTCGGTCACCCGGCCTACGATCTCGCCTCCCTGCTCCAGGATGCTCGGGTCGACGCCACCGCCGAGTTCGAATTGCGCCTCCTCGGCCTCTATGTCCGCGAGCGGCGCAACCGCGAGCCGGACTTCGACATGCAGGGGTTCGCCCGGGCCTATGCGGTGCTGGCGGCACAGCGCGCCACCAAGATCCTCGGCATCTTCGCCCGCCTCGACCGGCGCGACGGCAAACCGGGCTACCTCGCCCATCTGCCGCGCATCGAGGGGTATCTGGCCCGCAACCTCGCCCACCCGGCCCTGACCCGCCTGCGCCTGTGGCATGCCGAGCACCTGCCGGATCTCGTGCCGAAGGCTGCGTCGGAGCCGGCGGTCGAGGAAGCCTGAGCCGCGACGGCTCACCCTCGTCCTGTTCCTCTACTGTCCGCGCACAGAGGCGCGATGCGAGACCCCGCCGGAATGTCCGACACGCCCCCCATCACCCGTGCCTTCGTCCTGGCCGCAGGCCTCGGCAAGCGCATGCGTCCGATCACCGCGACGGTGCCCAAGCCCCTCGTCGAGGTGGCCGGACGCGCCCTCCTCGATCATGCCCTCGACCGGGCGGCGGAGGGCGGCATCACCCGGGCCGTGGTCAACGTCCACTACCTCGCGGACCTCATCGAGGGGCATGTCGGCAAGCGCCGGACCGCGCCCGAGATCGTGGTCTCCGACGAGCGCGACCGGCTGCTGGAGACGGGCGGCGGCGTGAAGAAGGCCCTGCCGCTTCTGGGCGACGACCCGTTCGTGGTCTTCAACGCGGATTCGTTCTGGCTGGAGGGGCCGGACTCGAACCTCGGCCGCCTCATCGCCGCCTGGTCGCCCCAGACCATGGACATCCTCCTCCTCGTCGCTCCCACGGCCACGAGCCTGGGCTACGAGGGCGCGGGCGATTTCGCGATGGCGTCCGGCGGTCTCCTGGAGCGGCGCGGCGAGCGCGAGGTCGCGCCCTTCATCTACGCGGGGGTCGCAATCCTGAAGCCCGGGCTGTTCTCGGATACGCCCGAGGGTGCCTTCTCCCTCAACCTCCTGTTCGATCGTGCCATCGCGGCCGGCCGCCTTTACGGCCTGCGGCTCGACGGCCAATGGCTCCATGTCGGCACCCCCGAGGCCATCGTCGCGGCCGAGGCGCGGGTGAAGGCCAGCGCGCCGGTGCCGTAGGAGGCTTCACGCCGCCGCATTGCAAGGGTCGGCCCCGTGCCTATGCTGGCCGATGGTCCGGTGGGGATCCGGCACTTTGGGACGACGGGTGCCTGAACCCGTCCCCGAATATCGATGGTGAATGAACTGACCCAAGCGCACGACGACGAATCGGCCGCGCCTTCCCACGTCTTCACCATCCCTCCCGGCGCCCCGTTCCTGCCGACCCTCGCCGATGCGCTGCTGTCCGGGCGGCTGGTGGGCGATCTCGGCGACGATCCCTTCGCGCTGGCCGCCGTCACCCTCTACCTGCCGACGCGGCGCGCGACGAAGGCCCTCTCGGCCCTGCTGGCGGAGCGCCTGGGGCGGGCCGCCCTCCTGCCCCGGATGATCCCGCTCGGCGAGGCCGACGAGGCCGAACTCGACCTCGCCACCACGCCGCTCCTCGAGAACGGGCCGGATGTGCTCGCGCCCGCCATGCCCCCCCTCGAGCGCCGGCTGATCCTCGCCCGACTCGTCCAGCAATGGGCCGAGGCCGTGGACCGCACCCTCCTGCCCCTCGACGACGACGTGCCGTTCCTGGTGCCGTCCTCGCCGGCCGATGCCGTGGCTCTGGCGGCGGACCTCGAACGCCTCATGGACGCCCTCACCGTCGAGGGATTGCCCTGGGAGGAGATCGGCGGCGCCGTCGAGGTGGAATACTCCCGCTACTTCGGCCTGACCCTGAATTTCGTGAAGATCGCCGCCGAGCATTGGCCGGGCATTCTGGCCGAGCGGCACATGAGCGATCCCGTCGCGCGCTCGCGCCGCCTCGTGGTCGCGGAGGCCGACCGCCTGCGCCGCGAGTGCCCGGCCGATCCGGTGATCATCGCCGGCTCCACGGGTTCGGTGCCGGCCACCACCCGGCTGATCGCTGCGATCCGGGGCCTGCCCCGGGGCGCCGTGGTGCTGCCGGGCCTCGACACCGACCTCGACGAGGTCGGTTGGGACGCCATCGAGACCGGCGAAGGCCCGTCGAAGACCGTCACCCACGGCCACCCCCAGGCGATCCTGCACCGGCTCCTCGGGCCGACCGGTCTTGCTCTTCCGCGCAGCGCCGCGACGATCCTGGGTGAGCCCGGTGCCGCGCCGCGTGCCCGTGCCGCCCTGCTGTCGCAGGCCCTGCGGCCCGCCGAGACCACGGAGGCCTGGGCCGATCTGGCGCCGGAGGCCCGCGCCGCCCTCGGCGAGGCCGGGATGGCGGGCCTCGCCGTGATCGAGGCCACCGACGAGCGGGAGGAGGCCCTCGCCATCGCCGTCGCGCTGCGCGAAACCCTGGAGACGCCCGGCGCCACCGCCGCCCTCGTCACGCCGGACCGGAACCTCGCTGTCCGGGTCGCGGCCGAACTCGCCCGCTGGGGCATCGTCGCCGAGGATTCGGCCGGCGAGGCCCTGTCCTGCAGCCGGGCCGGGCGCCTCGCGCGCCTCGCCGCCGAATGCGCCGCCGACCTCTGTCCGAGACGGATCATCACCCTCCTGGCCCATCCCTTCGTGCGCCTCGGCCTGCCGCGCAGCGACGTGGTGCGGGCCGCCGCCGCCCTGGAGATCGGCGCCCTGCGCGGTCCGGCCCCCGCGTCGGGCTTCGCCGGTCTGCACCGGGCGGTGTCGGAGCAGCGCGGCGCCACCGGGCGCCGCCCACGGGCGAAGCGCCGCCTCGTCGCCCACGATTGGGACCTCGCCGCCGACCTCCTCACCCGCCTGGAGGCCGCCTTCGCGGGCTTCCTGGCGACCGACCATGACGGCGTCGGCAACCTCGTCGCCTACGCGTCCTGTCACCGCGCCACCGTCGAGGCGCTGCTGGCGCAGCCGGAGGAGGGGGACGCCGAGCCCCTCGACGACGCTTCCCTCGACGTCCTCGACACGCTGTTCGACGATCTCGCTTCGATCTCCAGCGAGATGAAGGCCGGGGAATTGTTCGAGATACCGGGACATTTCTCCGATTACCCGGCCTTCTTCACGGCCCTGACCAGCGAGCGGCCCGTCGCCTGCGGGCACGGGCGCCCGCATCCGCGCCTGCGCATCCTCGGCCTCCTGGAGGCCCGCCTCATGACCGTCGACCGCATCGTGCTGGGCGGCCTCGACGAGGGCGTGTGGCCGATGAAGACTGTCACGGACGCCTTCCTCAACCGCCCCATGCGCGAGCGCGTCGGCCTCAATCCACCGGAGCGCCGCATCGGCCAGAGCGCCCACGACTTCGTCCAGGCCTTGGGGACCCCCGATGCGGTCATCACCCGGGCGGCCAAGCGCGAGGGCGCGCCGACGGTGCCGTCGCGCTTTCTGCAGCGCTTGGCGGCCTTCGCCGGGGAGGCGTGCTGGGAGCGGGCCGCGGCAGGAGGCCGGCGCTTCCTGGCCTATGGCGCCCATCTCGACCGGGGCACCGGCCCGGTGCCGCGCCTGGGGCAACCCAAGCCCCGTCCGGACCCGGCCCTGTTCCCCCGCACCCTGAGCGTCACCGAGATCGAAACCCTGGTGCGCGATCCCTACGTGATCTTCGCCCGCCACGTCCTCGGCCTCGATCCCCTCGAACCCGTGGCGGCGCAGCCCGGGGCGAGCGAGCGCGGCACCCTGATCCACGAGATCCTGGGGAAGTTCGCCGAGACCTATCCGGTGGCTTTGCCCGAGCCGGGGGAGGCCCGTGCCCGGCTTGGCGCCATCGCCACGGACGCGTTCGCCGCCATCGCCGCCACCTATCCCGAACTCTACGCCGAGTGGTGGCCGCGCTACGAGCGCCTCGCCGGCCGGTTCCTCGACTGGGAAGCCGCACGCCGGGATGGGCTGTCCCGCGTCCACGGCGAGGTTTCGGGCAAGTGGCTGATCCCCCTCGGCCGCGAGAGCTTCACCCTGCGCGCCCGCGCCGACCGGATCGAGATGGGCCGCGACGGGACCGCCTGCATCGTCGACTACAAGACCGGCCAGCCGCCGAGCAACAAGGAGGTCTTCGCCGGCTTCTCGCCGCAGCTCACCCTGGAGGCCGCCATGCTCATGCACGGCGCCTTCGACGGCCTGCCCCGTGCCACGGCGACGCCGGACCTCCTGTATGTCCACGCCTCGGGGGGGCGCAAACCGTTCGAGCCCGCCCCGATCAAGCCCCCCAAGGGCGAGGAGCGCGCGGTCGCCGCCATCGTCGCCGAGCACGAGGCCCGCCTGCGCGGTCTCCTCGCCCGCTTCCTCACCGGCGAGGCGGCCTACACCTCGCGTCCCTACCCGAAATTCGCGAAATCCTACGGCGAGTACGACCACCTCGCCCGGGTGCTCGAATGGTCGCTCGGCGGTGAAGGAGACGACGCATGACGGCGCACGCGCAGAAGGCCTTCGTCGTCGATGCGATCACCCAGACGTCCCAGCGCCGGGCCGCCGATCCGGGGGCCTCGGCCTGGGTCTCGGCCAATGCGGGGGCGGGCAAGACCAAGGTGCTCACGGACCGGGTGGTGCGCCTCCTCCTCGACGGCGCCCCCCCGGCCCGCATCCTGTGCCTGACCTTCACCAAGGCGGCCGCCGCCAACATGTCGATCCGGGTATTCCGGGTGCTCGGCCGCTGGGTCACCCTCGACGAGCCCACCCTGACGCGGGAACTGACGGCGCTGACCGGCGCGCCGCCCGCGCGTGACACCCTGCAGGTGGCGCGGCGCCTGTTCGCCCGCGCCGTGGAGACGCCGGGGGGCCTCAAGATCGAGACCCTGCACGCCCTGTGCGAACGCCTGCTGCACATGTTCCCGTTCGAGGCCAACGTCCCGGCCCGCTTCGAGGTGCTCGACGACGACCATGCCGACGCGGCCTTCGAGGCGGCGGTGAACGCGGTCTATGCCGAGGCGATCTCGGACGCGGCGTCCGATCTCGCGGCGGCCTGGGGCATCGTCAGTGCCGAGGCGTCGGGCGACATCCTGCGCCGGACGATCCGCGCGGCGATGCGGGCCCGTGGGGTGTTCGCCGAGCGCGGCGGCCTCGGCAAACCGTTCGCGGCCCTGGCCGGCGCCCTCGCCCTCGAGCCCGGCCAGACCGTCGCCGACGTCGAGAAGAAGATCGTCGAAGGCGGCCTCGGCGATTTCGCGGCGTTCGCGGCTCGCCTGCGCACGGGCAAGGCCACCGACGAAGGGCTGGCCGACAAGCTCTTGGAGGCCGAAGCGGCCGAAGGGCCTCGGCGGATCGAGGCCTACCGCGCCGTATTCTTCACCAAGGACGGTAGCCCAAAGGCGGATCGGAGCCTCGGCACCAAGGCGGTGCCGGAGGACGCGCGCCAGGCCCTCATGGACGAGCGCGATCGCATCGCCCCCCTGGACGATTCCTTGCGCGGCGTGCGCGCCTTGGAACGCACCCGCGCCCTGTTCACCCTGGCGGCGGAGATCCACCGGCGGATCGAGGCCGAGAAGGCGCGCCTCGGCGCCCTCGACTTCGACGACCTCATCCACAAGACCCTCGACCTCCTGGGACGGGTCGATTCCGCCTGGGTGCTGTACAAGCTCGACCGGGGTGTCGACCACGTCCTCGTCGACGAGGCGCAGGACACCAACCCGCTCCAGTGGGAGATCCTGCGCCGGATCACCGCCGAATTCGCCGCCGGGGCCGGCGCCCGCGACGTCGTGCGCACGCGCTTCGCCGTGGGCGATCCCAAGCAGTCGATCTACAGCTTCCAGGGCGCCGAGCCGCGCGAGTTCGAGACCACCCGGCGGGAATGGATCGCCGCCGCCGCCGCTGCCGGCCTGCCGTTCGAGGATGTCCACCTCACCCTGTCGTTCCGCTCGACGCGGGGCGTCCTCGGGGCCGTCGACGCCACCTTCAAGGTGCCGGAGCATTTCGCGGGCTTGTCCTTCGAGGACACGGCGGTGGGCACAGTGCATTCCACGGCGCGGGCCGTGGCACCCGGCGCCCTCGAACTCTGGCCCGTCGCCGAGCCGCAGCCCGAAGCCGAGCCCGATGCCTGGGCGGCGCCCGTCGATGCGCCGGAGGCCAGCGCGCCCGCCATCGTCACGGCCCGGCGGGTCGCGCGGGCGGCCGCCACCTGGATCACCACGGGGGACGAGACCGGCCGGGTCTGGCGTCCGGGCGACATCCTCATCCTCGTGCGCAAGCGCTCGGCGGCGTTCGAGGAGGTGATCCGCGCCATGAAGGCGCTCGACGTGCCCGTGGCCGGTCAGGACCGCCTCGACATCGCCGCCCACATCGCCGTCAACGACCTCGTGGCCGTGGGCCGGGCCGGGCTCCTGCCGGCCGACGACCTGACCCTGGCGGGCGCCCTCAAGACCCCGCTCGTCGGCTTCGACGACGACGACCTCGTGCGCATCGCCGCGCGCCGGGACGAATCCGAGACTTTGGAGGACGCGCTCAGTCGCCACGCCGCCGCGGGCGACCCCGCCGCCATCCGGGGGCGGGACGCCCTGCGCCTATGGATTCGGCTCGCCGGATGCGAGGGGCCGTTCAACTTCTACGCGGCCATCCTCGGCGCCCATGGCGGGCGCCGCGCCCTGGTCTCGCGCCTCGGCGGCGAGGCGGGGGACGCCATCGACGTGTTCCTCACCACCGCCGCCCAGGCGGAGCAGGCCGGGGAGGCGGCGTCGCTCGGCGGGTTCCTCGCCCGCTACGCCACGGTGCCGGGGCGGGGGGAGGCGGGCCACACGGTCAAGCGCGACCTCGAATCCGGGCGCGACGAGGTCCGGGTGATGACCGTCCACGGTGCCAAGGGGCTCGAAGCCCCCCTTGTGGTGATCATCGACGGCAGCGAGCCGCTCGGCCGCAACGATCCGCCGCTCCTCACCCTCGCCGGGGGCCTGCCGCCGGTCTGGTCGAGCGCGAAGACCTACGACAGCGAACCCATCGGCGTGGCCCGGGCCGGTCTCCAGGCCCGCGCCCGCGAGGAGCATCATCGCCTGCTCTATGTCGCCATGACCCGCGCGGCCGACCGCCTCGTCGTCGCCCCCTATCGCGGGCACGATTCCGGGACCGAGACGCCCTGGTGCGAGATGATCCGGCGCGGCGTCGAGGCGCATATCGGGCCGGGTACCACCCTGGAGCGGCCTTACGGACCCGTCACCGTCTGGCAGGAGGGCGGCGGCGCCACTCCCTCCGCGACCGCCACGACCGCGACGGTCCGGTCGGAGCGCGTGCCGTCCTGGCTGGAGACCCCCGCCCCCAGCGAGGCCGAGCCCGCTCCCCCCGTGAGCCCATCCGGTGCCCTCGCGGCGGCCGATCCGAGGCGTGAGCCCGGCCGGCGGATCGGCGACGCCCAGGCGCGGCGCCGGGGCGTGCTCATCCACGCGCTCATCGAGCACCTGCCGCGCCTCGATCCGGCCAAGCGCAAGGCCGCCGCGACCCGGTTCGTGCGCGCCCGTGCGCCCACCCTGGACGAAGCGGCGCGCAAGGCGATCGTCACCGCCACGATGCGACTCTTCGACCATCCCGACCTTGCGCCTCTCTTCGCCCCCGATGCGCGGGCGGAAGTGACTCTGTCGGGCCGCGTCGTGGTGGAAGGGGCCGAGCGCCCGGTCTTCGGCCGTGCCGACCGCCTCGCCATCGGCCCCGACACGGTGGTGGTGGCCGATTTCAAGACAGGCCGACCCCCGGCCGAGGGTGCGTCGCCGCCGGAAGCCGAAACCCGGCAGATCGCCCTCTATGCCGCGCTTCTCGCCCAGATCTTTCCGGGGCGGCGCATCGTGCCGATGCTGGTCTGGACCTCGGGGCCGACCCTGCTGCGCCTATCCGAGGAAGAGCAGGCCGCCGCCCTCGGCGGGATCGCGGCGTGAAGGGGGCGCTCGGACGCGATCGGATCGGGACGGTCTCGTAGGAGGCGAGCCCCGACCGGCTCAGGCCCGGTCTGCCAGGGCCTCGCGCACGGTGACGGCCACGGCATCGGTGCGCTCGGCCGGCACGACATAGAGGTCGCCCCCATCGAGGCCGGCGGCCTCGACGTCGACATACGGGGCGTCGCTCGCGAAGACGATGCGCAAGTCGGGGCGCAGGGCGCGTGCCTCGAGGGCGAGCCGTACGCAGCCGAGCTCGCCCGTCAGGCCGAGATCCGTCACGAGGACATCCACCGGCAGGCCGAGGGCCAGGACGGTCATGGCGTCGACCCCGCAATCCACCGTGGTGGTGGCGTAACCGGCACGGCGGACCTGAGCGGCGACATCGTCACGCCAATGCTTCTGGCGCCCGGCGATCAGGACTTGGACGCCGTAGGCGCCGCCGGACGAGGCGGTCTGTTCCATGGTCGAGACTCCCCATGCGCGCCTGGCCATACCGCGATCGACACCTCGAATGGGTTGCATTGCAACATGTTAAGCCGCAGCGGGCCGGCGACACAAGCCCAACCTGTGCTTTCCCGCCGGACCGCCGATGACGCAATCCGCCGGCCGATCGACTCGTTCCCTGCAGCAGGCCCGTTGACGGCGTGTGCCCGGCCGGGGCAACACCGCCCCGCCGCTGGATGCGATGCCCGGGCCCGTGCCCGGGGCCATCCTTGCCCGAAGCGGCCGACCGCCGGAGACCGACCCCGATGGCATCCGCCAAGACCGTTCCCGTCTCGCCGCTGGCGCCCGAGCACCAGCCCGACCTGCCCGCCATCGCGGGGGTCGGCCTCGCCACGGCGCAGGCCGGCATCCGCTATTCCGGACGGACGGACGTGCTCTACGTCGCGTTGGCCGAGGGAACACAGGCCGCCGGCGTGTTCACCCGTTCGCGGTGCCCCTCCGCCCCCGTGGACTGGTGCCGGCACGCCCTGGAAAGCCAAGGCGCGCGCGCGCTCGTGGTGAATTCCGGCAACGCCAACGCCTTCACGGGCATACGCGGCCGCGAGGCCGTGGAGCTGACCGCCGCCATTGCGGCCCGCGCGGCGTCGTGTGCTCCGGAGGCCGTGTTCATCGCCTCGACGGGCGTCATCGGCGAACCCCTCGACGCCACGAAATTCGAGGGCGTGCTCGCCGGGTGCGCCGGCCGCACGGAAGGCGGCGCGGCCGCTTGGAGCGCCGCGGCCCAGGCGATCATGACCACCGATACGTTCCCGAAGCTCGCCACACGCCAAGCCAGCATCGAGGGCACGACGGTAACCCTCAACGGCATCGCCAAGGGCGCCGGCATGATCGCCCCCGACATGGCGACCATGCTGAGCTTCGCCTTCACCGACGCCGCCCTGCCGCAGGCGGTCCTGCAGGCTCTGCTCACCGCCGGAACGGCGAAAAGCTTCAACTGCGTGACGGTGGACGGCGATACCTCCACCTCCGACACCCTGATGCTGTTCGCCACGGGCGCGGCGGGCAATGCCGCCATCACCGACGCCGCCGACCCGCGCCTCGCCGACTTCCGGGACAAGCTCGACGATCTTCTCGTGGAGCTCGCTCAGCTCGTGGCCAAGGACGGCGAGGGCGCGCGCAAGTTCGTCACCGTGCGGGTGGAGGGCGCCACCAGCGACGCCTCGGCCCACCGCATCGCCATGTCCATCGCCAACTCGCCCCTGGTGAAGACGGCCGTGGCCGGCGAGGACGCCAACTGGGGCCGCGTGGTGATGGCCGTCGGCAAGGCCGGCGAGCCGGCCGACCGCGACCGTCTCGGCATCTGGTTCGGCGATGTCCGGGTCGCTCACGAGGGCGCCCGCGACCCGGATTACAGCGAGGCGGCGGCGAGCGCCGTCATGCGCGAATCCGACATCGAGATCCGGGTCGAACTCGGCCTCGGCGCGGGCGCGGCCCGCGTCTGGACCTGCGATCTGACGCACGATTACATCGCCATCAACGGGGATTACCGCTCGTGAGCACCCGCGCCCACCTCCTCGCCCTGGCCGCCCTGGCCACCGTCTGGTCCTGTCCCGCCAGCGCCGAGGACGCCCCCGCCTCGAAGGACGGCCGCATCCATGTCGTCGGCCGAGCCCGGGCCGAGACCGCCCCGGACTTCGCCTCGGTGGAGATCGGCGTCGAGGCCAAGGGCGCGACCCCGGCCGCCGCCCTCGACGCGGCGAGTGCCGCCGCCAAGGGCCTCATCGCACTCGCCGAAACCTTCAAGGTGCCGGAGGCCGACATCGGCACCACGGCGGTGACCCTCCAGCCGGTGACCCGCAGCGTGCGCCAACCCGACGGTTCCGTCACCGAGCGGGCGGACGGCTACCGCGCCGCCAACACCGTGCGCCTGCGTCTGTCCGACATGGGTCGCCTCGGTGATCTCATGCGCCGTGCCCTCGAGACCGGGGCCAACCGCATCGAGGGGGTGAGCTTCGGCCTGCGCGACCCCGACGCGGCCGAGGCCGCCGTGCGGGTCGCCGCCATGAAGGACGCGACCGCTCAAGCGTCGCGACTGGCAGAGGCCGGCGGCGTCACTCTCGGGCGCGTCGTCACCATCCGCTCACCGGCCGCGTCCGAGTCGTCGTCCTATGCCCCGATGCCCGCCCCGATGGCGGCGCGCTCCAAAAGTCGGGGTGCCCCCGTACCCCTCGTCGCCGGCATCATCGAGACGGCGGCCGACGTGTCGGTCACCTTCGCCATCGCTCCGTGAGCGGGCCTGCGACCACGCCGTTGCGCATCCTCCTCGTCGTCGCCGCGGCCCTCGTCGATACGGACGGCCGGGTGCTGCTGGCCCAGCGCCCGCCGGGCAAGCAGCTCGCCGGCCTGTGGGAATTCCCCGGCGGGAAGGTCGATCCCGGCGAGCGCCCGGAGGAGACCCTGATCCGCGAACTCGCCGAGGAACTCGGGATCACCGTGAAGGAGGCCTGCCTCGCGCCGCTCACCTTCGCCAGCCACGCCTATCCCGACTTCCACCTGCTGATGCCCCTCTACGTCTGTCGGCGCTGGGAGGGCCTTCCGCGCTCCCTGGAGGGGCAGGCCCTGAAATGGGTGCGCCCGCGCGACCTCAAGGACCAGCCGATGCCGCCGGCCGACGCGCCCCTGATCCCGTTCCTCGTCGATCTCCTGGGACCCTGAAGGGCCAGGGGCCTTGATGGTGCGGTCCCCGACGACACCTTGCGGGGGTGAACGGGAGGGCGACGGGGCATGGCGCGAAAGGGGACGACGAAGCGGGTCGAGGCCGAATCGGACACCCCGTCCAAGGTGTCCGCGAAGCCCGAGGGATCTGCAAAGCCCAAGGGGTCTGCAAAGCCCAAGCGCGCATCGCGAAAGACCACGCCGAGCCCCGAGACCCTGACCGAACTCGGCCTGGAGCGCCTGATCCGCCTCGTCCTCGACGAGACCGGGCGCAACCCGGCCTTCAGGAAGCTCGTCACGGCGGCGGTGGCGGGGCTTCACGGCCCCGAGGCGGTGGCCGCCCTCATCGACCGGCGCCTCACGGCCCTCGAGCGGGCGAGCGGCTACATCGATTGGCAGAAGCGCCGCGCCTTCGCGGCCGACCTCGACGCGACCCTGACCACCGTCGTGGCCGAACTCGGCCCCCTCGACGCGCAGGCGGGGCTCGACCGCCTCATGCGCTTCATCGCCGCCGCCGACGGCGTGCTGAAGCGGGTGGACGATTCGAGCGGGCAGGTCCACGGCGTCTTCGCCCGCGCCGCCGAGGCCGCCGCACGGCTCGGCGGCGGTCTCGCGGCGCCCGAGGCCGCGACCTTCGCCCTGCGCCTCGTGCCGATGCTGGAGGCGGACGGGTACGGCCTCGTCGAGGACGTGCTCTATGCTCTGATCCCCACCCTGCCCGAGGCCGCCCTCCCGCGCCTCGATGCGGGCCTCGCCGACGCCCTGCCGCCGCGCCCGGCCAAGGCCGAGGGCCCGCGGTCCTGGGAGCGCCAGGTGGCCCGGAGCCGAATCCTGCGCCTGCGCCAGGGGCTGGCCGACCGGCGCCGCGACGTCGATGCCTTCATCCGCCTGGAGGAGGAGGCGACGCCCGACCGCCCGGAGCGGACGGAGATCGCCGAACGCCTCCTGGCGGCGGGGCGCATCGACGAGGCCCTCGACTGGGTGCGCCGGCCGCAGAAGCGCGGCCTCGTCGTCGTCACGCGCGAGCAGATGATCACCGGGCAGTTCGACCCGGACGCCCCCGACCGGGCACGGGTCGACCTCGAGATCCGCATCCTCGACGCCCTCGGGCGGGGGGCGGAGGCGCAAGGTCTGCGCTGGGGACAGTTCGAGCGCAGCCTCGATGCCGGGATGCTGCGGGCCTACCTCGCCAAGCTGCCGGATTTCGAGGACGAGGAGGCCCTGGAGCGGGCCTTCGCGCACGCCGCCACGCAAGGGGATCCCTACCGCGCCCTGCACTTCTTCACCCATTGGCCGAAGCTCGACCGGGCGGCCCGCCTCGTCGCCGCGAATGCGTGGGATGGCGGACGCTACGAAGTCCTCGTGCCGGCGGCCGAGGCCCTGGAGGCCTCCGAGCCCCTGGCGGCCGCCCGGCTCTACCGCCTCCTCGTCGACGATATCCTGGAGCGCGGACGCTCGGCCGCCTACGGGCACGGCGCACGCCACCTCGCCACCCTGGAAGCCCTGGCACCCCGCCTCGCCCCCGGCGCACTGGCGCCGGACCATGCAGAGTATCGTGCCGCCCTGCGCAAAACTCATGGACGCAAGGCCGCGTTCTGGTCGCAGGTGCGCGATTGAGGCGTCGGCCCTACGGCACGACCTCGATGGCATCGACCCGGTCGGGATAGAAGGCGAGGTGGTCGCGGATCGCGGCGACCGCCGGATACGGGGTCTCGTAGGTCCAGACGGCGTCGGGCCGTTCGATGCCGTCGACGGAGAGGCCGAAATAGCCGGCCTCGCCCTTGTACGGACAATGGCTCCGGCGGGGACTCGGGACGAAGCAGCGCCACAGCGCGTCGGCGCGGGGGATGTAGAAGACCGGCGGATAGGCGCTCTCGGTGAGAACCAGGGCGGCGTCGGTCTCGGCCACGGTCACGCCGCCGACCCGCACGCGGACCCGTCCGGCATGGGGTGTGATGGCGATGGGATGCTCGGGCCCGGGCTGCTTCATGGTGAACTCCGTGCGGGATCGTGTTCCGTGGTGCCGAGGGCCTCGGCCAGCCGGGTGCGGGCGCTGCCGGGCTTGAGCGGCACCTGCTGGCTGGCGTGCGGCGCCCAGCCGGAGAGCCACAGGATCTCGAAGGTGGCGCGCAGGCGTCCATCGGGATCGGCGAAGCGCTCGGCGTAGATTGCCGCCGCCCGCATCAGGGTGGCGCGGCGCAGGGGCGTGCGCCGGCGGTCGGTGAGCACGTTGGTCAGCCCCATGGCGCGCAGATCCCGCATCAGGGCGAAGGGATCGGCGTAACGTACCGTGAGGGTCTCGACGTCGGTGACCGGCAGGGCGAAGCCCGCACGCTGCAGGAGGCTCCCCATCTCGCGCACCTCGGCGAAGGGGGCGACCCGGGGGCTGATTCCCCCCTCGATCTCGCTCTCCGCCTGTCCGAAGGCCTGGCGCAGCTCCGTGAGGCTGCGCCCGCCCAGCAGGCAGCCGACGAACAGGCCGTCCGGCCTCAGGGCGCGGCGCAGCTGCGCCAGGGCGCCCGGCAGATCGTTGACGTGCTGGAGGGCGAGGAGGGACACGGCGAGATCGAATGCGCCCGACGCCAGGGGCAGGGCCTCGGCATCGCCCACCGCGAGGGCGATGCCCGGCACCGTCTCCATGCTGGAGGCAAGTCGCACCACCGCATCGCAGCGCCCGCTCGCCCTCAGTCGCAGGGCGGCGTCCGGCATCGGGGTGCCGAGGTCGAGGGCCTGGCCGAACCGGCGCAGAACCGCGCCGAGGCGGTCGTCGAGGTCGTCGACGGCGCGGGCGAGGAGGAAATCGGCATAGCCGGCCCGCCGCGCGCGGGCGAGGCGCGTCCGGGCGAGGGCGGCATCGAACAGGGGAGGCGGTGGCGTCATCGTATCCGGAACGTCAGGGCGGTGAGAGCGAACATGGCGCCTCCCCCGCAGGCGTACCAGCCATTGCGACGACGGAACGCCGGGGCCGCTCGGGATGTTCTTTCCTCAACGAATCCATCGAGAGGCATGACCGCCATGAAGTCCATTCTGTTCGGGACAATCCTCACCGTCGCGGCATTGACCACCACCACCGGTGCCGAGGCGAAGGGATGCCTCAAGGGTGCCGCCGTCGGCGGTCTCGCCGGTCATGTCGCCGGCCACGGCGTGCTCGGCGCGGCCGCCGGTTGCGCCGTCGGCCGCCATCAGGCGAACAAGCGCGACCGTCAGCAGCAGGTCCAGCCCCCGGCGCGATGACGTCGACACGCGGTCGCCGACCGGGCGATCGCGTTCAGGTGGAAGGCGGCGTAGGTTGCTCGGCATGGTTGCCGTCCTCCGCCGTCTCGTCACTGGCCTGCAGGGGGTCCGGGGTGTCGCCCTGGGCCTCGTCTATCCCCCGATCTGCCCGGGGTGCGGAGCGGCCACGGCCCAGCCCCATGCCCTTTGCCCGACGTGCTGGTCGCAGCTCCGGCTCATCGAGCGACCCTATTGCGAGCGTCTGGGCACCCCCTTCGCCGTCGATCACGGGGCCGGGCCCCTGCTCTCGCCCCGCGCCATGGCGGATCCGCCGGTCTTCGGCCGGGCGCGGGCGGCGGTGCTCTACGACGGCACCGCCCGCGACCTCGTCCACCGCCTCAAGTACGACGACCGCCTCGATCTGGCGCCGACCCTCGCCCGGATGATGGCGGGCGCCGGGGTCGAACTCGTCGCGGAAGCCGATTGTCTCGTGCCGGTGCCGCTGCACCGCTGGCGCCTCTGGCGCCGCCGCTTCAATCAGGCGGCTCTGCTCGCCCGGGGACTCTCCACGCTCACGGGCCTGCCCACCGATGCGCAGGCCCTCGCCCGCGTGAAGGCGACACGCTCGCAGGTCGGCCTCACCCGGGCGGCACGGGCGCGCAACCTCCAGGGGGCGTTCCGGGTGCCGGAGGCGGCCCGGCCGGGGCTCCAGGGCCGGCGCGTCCTCCTTGTCGACGATGTCACCACCACCGGAGCCACGGCCAACGCCGCCGCCCGCGCGCTCCTGCGCGCCGGAGCGGCCAAGGTCGATCTGCTCACCTTCGCCCTGGTGGCCGGCGAGGCGCTCTGATCCTGAAACGAAAACGGGGGCCCGAAGGCCCCCGAACCGCGCGGCGGCCTCTGCGTCAGATGGTGACGGGATCGAGGCGCCCGGCCTTGGCGGCCTCGGCGGTCGCCGGCGCCAGCACCTTGCCGCGCGGGCCGACCCAGGTGCCGACCCACTTGCGCTGCCACAGGAGCAGGCAGCCGAGCACCACCCCGGCGAAGGCGGCGTATCCGACGAAGCCGTAGGCGAACGAGCCGGTGTACTGCTTGGACAGGCCCATGACGTTGGGCAGGATCGCGCCGCCGAGCGCCCCGACCTCGCCGATCATCGAGCCGGCCACGGCGGTGTTGGCCGGCCACCGCAGGGGCACGAGCTGAAACAGGGCTCCGTTGCCGGCCCCGAGGGCGGCGAAGCACAGCATGAACAGAAGTGTGGTGACGAGGAGCGACGGCGTCGCGGTGAGCAACAGGAAGGACGCGACGGCGGCGAGCAGGACCACGGACAGCACCAGGATTCCGCCCATGCGGTCGGCGTAGTAGCCGCCCACCACCCGGATGCCCGAGCCCATCAGGGCGGCCAGCATGGTCAAGCGTCCGGCCTCGACCTTGGTGACCCCGAACTGCTCGTAGAAGAACGTCGGCAGGAAGTTCGACAGGCCGATGAAGCCGCCGAAGGTGATGATGTAGATGAGGTTGAACGACCAGCCGTCCTTCTGGAACAGGCAGGCGACGTGCTCCTTGAACGACTGGTGCTCGGCGTCCGGCGGTTCCTTGGCGAAGACGATCATCACCAGGAGGGGGATCGCCATGACGCAGCCGGCGAACCCGTAGACCGTCTGCCAGCCGTAGGCCTGGGCGAGCGGCGGCGCGAACAGCACGGCCAGCACGGTGCCGGAATTGCCGGCCCCCGCGATGCCCATGGCCAAACCCTTGTGCTCCTTGGGGAACCAGCCCGATCCGAGCGACAGGGCGACGCCGAACGAGGCGCCGGCGATGCCGAGGAGCACGCCCATGGCGAGCACGTCGTTGTAGGTGTGGACGAAGAAGAATCCGTACGCCATCGCCGCCATGATGATCGACATCTCGGTGACGGCGGCGTTCTTCCGGCCGATATACTGGGCGAGGATGCCGAGCGGGAAGCGCATGATCGCGCCCGCCAGGATCGGCAGCGAGATCATGAACCCGGTCTGGGCCGGCGTGAGCCCGTAGGTCTCGGTGATGAACGGACCCATGGCGCCGTTCAGGACCCAGATGGCGAAGCAGAAATCGAAGTAGAGGAACGCGGCGAAGAGGGTCGGGGGATGACCGGACTTCATCACGGTCTTGAAACTGGCCATGGAGTGCTCGTCTCGAGGTTCGCGGGTCCCGCGCGTCGCGCGACCGCTCATGCCAAGGGATTCGGACTCACGCCGTCCGCCTCGCGGGGCGCCGTTGCCCTGCCTGCCGCCACGAAGGCCGCGAAGACTGGGCAAGCATCGGCCGTGCCAGAAGCGGCGCGGGCGGATATGCCGGCGCCCGGTGACGGGACCTCCTGCTCGTCGGTCTGGTCCGTCGATCCCGCGAGCGGCGGCCCGTCTCCCGGCCGACGCGATGGCCGATCTGCCTAGTCCGTGGGCATCCCCGCATCCACGATCCGCACCACGCTGCGACCGTTGCCGCGCTTCTCGACGCGAACCTGCACGGCGATGCGTTCGATCATCGCCGCCACATGGGTGATGACGCCGACCTTGCGGCCCCGTCCCTGAAGGGTCTCGAGGGCGTCGACGGCGAGATCCAGGGTCTCGGCATCGAGGGATCCGAAGCCTTCGTCGATGAACAGGGTGTCGACGAACGAATCCCGACCCTCCAGCCCCGACAGGGCGAGGGCGAGGGCGAGGGAGACGAGGAAGCGCTCGCCGCCGGACAGGCTGCGGGTGGCCCGCAGATGGTCGCCCATGTCGCGGTCGAGGACGTGGAGGGCGAGGTCCGAGGTGGTGCCGCGCGCGAGGCGGTAGCGCGGGCTCAAGGTCGCGAGCTGCGCGTTGGCGAGGTGGACGAGGTGCTCCAGGGTCACGCCCTGGGCGAAGCGCCGGAACTTGTCGCCGCCCGCCGAGCCGACGGCGTCGTTCACCGCGTCCCAGGTCTCGAACACGGCACGGGCCGCACCGATCCGCTCCTCCAGGCCGGCCGCCTGCACGCGGGCCGCGTCGTCGCGGGCGAGATCCGCCGCGATGCCTCCGAGGCTTTGCTGGTGGTGCGCGATGGCCTCGGCGCCCGCTTCCGCTTCCGCCCGGGTCGCGGCCACATCGATCTCGGGTGGCGCGCCCAGCGCGTCGCGGTCGGCCCGGCGGGTGGCGAGGGCGATGCTGGCGGCCTCGATCTCCCGGTCGCGCCGGTCCGCGTCCCGCCGCAGGCCGGCTCGAATCGTGGGGTCTTGCGCGAGCAGGGCGGCGACCGCTTCGGGCGCCCGTGCCCCGCATGCCGAGACGAAGGCGGCGCTGGCCGCCCCGTGACGGGCGATGGCGGTCTCCCGCTGGGTGACCGCGTGTGCGGCGGTGCTGCGCGCGCCCGCCAGGCCGGCCAGGGCCGCGCCATGGGCTTCCGCGGCGGCCTTGAGGGCGCGCTGCGCCGCGAGGCGGTCGGTGTTGATCCGGCTGCGGTGGGCGTTCGTCTCCTCGCCATCGAGGAGGGGCGCGCGCCGTGCCCGGGCCTCGGCGAGGGTTGCTGTCCGGGTGTCGCGGGCGGCCTTCGCGGTTTCGCGGACCGCCTGGGCGCCGGCGAGGGCCGTCGCGGCGCTGGCCCGGCCTTCGGAAAACCTGCGGACCTCGGCCTCGAGGGCGACGCGGCGCTCGCCGAGGGTCCGGTGCCCGGCGACCACCGCCGCGATCCGGCGTTCGGCCGCCGCAGCGTCGCGGTCGAGGTCGGCCAGGGTCAGGCTGGCGGCGGCGAGGGCCGGGGCGACTTCGCGCCCGAGGGTTTCGATCCCCTCGGTGAGGGCTTCGGCGCGGGCCCGTGCGCCCTCGGCGGCGAGTTCGGCCGCCTGGACGGATTCGCGCGCATCGGCGACCGAGGCCCCCGCCGCTTCCATCGACGCCCCCGCCGCCTCGGCGGCGCGGCCGAGGGCCTCGATGTCGCCGCGCAGGCCCTCGGCCGCATCCAGGGTCCCCTTCAAGGCATCCCGGGCCTCGCGCACCGCCGCCGCGAGGGCCGCGAGGCCGTCCTGGGCAAGCCCGGCGGGAACCGGTGGAGCGATGCCGGCCTCGATGCCCCCCGCAACCAGGGCCGGACGCAGGGCCTCGTAGGCTCGGGCGGCTCCGTCGAGGCTGGCCCGCGCGGCCTCGCCCGTTCGAACGGCTTCCGTGTAGCGGGCCGCCGCCGCCGCCGCCGCTCCGGCGGCGCGGGTGCGGGCGGCCCCGGCTTCGGCGAGGGCTTCGTCGAGTTCGGAACGCCGCGCCCGCAAGGCTTCCGCGTGCCGGCTCAGGGAATCGTCCGCATGGGCGTGCGGATGCTCGGTGCCGCCGCAGACCGGGCAGGGCTCGCCCGCCGCGAGGAGACTGCGCAACTGGGCCGCCCGCTCCGACACGCTGGCCTCGGCGCGTTCGGCCATGGCGCCGACCTCGCGGCGCGCGCCCATGGCTTCGGCCTCGCGTTGCTGGGCGCGGTCCCCATCGGCCTGCGCCAGGTGTGCGGCTTGCCGCGCCGCCTCGGCCTCGGCCTCGGCCGCCGCCGCCTCCCCACGGGCTTCGGCGTGTCGCCGGGCCAGGGACAGCGCCTCGCGCAGGGGCTCCGACATCCCGTCGAGCACCCCCGCCCGCCCGCGCGCCGCCGGCTCGCCGAGGGCCTCCAGGGCGGCCGCGCGCTCGGTGCGCCGTGCCAGGGTCCGGGCCCGCGCGTCCCGGGCCTCGAGGATCCGCGCCTGCGCCTGGGCGATCACGCGGGTCCCCCGTTCCGCCTCGGCCCGCGCCCCATCCCGCTCGGATACGGCCGTGGCGAGGTTCGACCGCAGGGTGGCGCGCTTGGCGAACAGGCCGGCGATCTCATCGGCCCGGCTCGCGAGGTAGGCGCCACCCCCATCCGCGTCGTGGCGGGCCGCCGCCGCGGCCCGGGCGGCCTCCGCCGCGTCGTGGCCCCGTCGCAGGTCCGACAGCTCGGCCTCGACGGCCGCCGCCTTGGCGGCGGCGGTCTCGGCCTCGGCTTCGGCCTGCGCAGCCTCGCGGGCGGATTCGACGATGACGACATCGAGCTGGGCCGCCTCGCTCCAGACGGGGGCGAACCCCTTGAACAGCGTTTCGGCGGCCTCGTCCGCCATCCGCGCCCGGGCCTGGATCTCCGCCGCCGCCGCCGCACCGGTCTCGGCTTCGGCAAGCCGCTCCTGCGCCGCCGCGAGGGCCACGTCGGCGGCCTCCACCTCGGTCCGAGTGGTGGCGACGGCGTCGCACGCCCCGCGCAGGGGCTCGACGGCATCGAGGTCCGTCAATTGCCGTCTGTCGGCCCAGGCCGCCGCTTCGGCGGCCTGGGCCTCGACGAGGCGAGCTTCGGCGGCGGCGACCTGAAGCCGAGCCTCGGCGAGGCGGGCGGCACCGTCGAGGGCGGCCTTGAGCGCGGCCTGATGCTCCGACAGGTCCGCGAGGGTTTCCCCGATGGCGGCCCGCTCGGCGTCGATCCGTTCCCGCGCCTCGGCGTCGAGGAGACCGACGGCGTCGCGGCGGGCCTCCAGGGTTTCCAGGGCGGCGCGCTCGGCCACGGCACCTGCGTGAACCCGCTTCGAGATCTCCGTGTAGATGCCCGTGCCGGTGATCTTTTCGAGGAGCTCGCCGCGCTCGCCCTCCGCCGCCAGGAGAAAGGCGTCGAACTCGCCCTGCGCCAGGAGCACGGTCCGGCGGAACTGGTCGAAGGTGAGGTCCGTCAGGGCCTCGACGGCGGCCGTCACGGCGGTCTTCTTGCCGCCTTCGACGGCGGTGCCGTCGTCGAGGCGGTGCAGGGTGCGCCGGTCGGCCTGGAGGCGTCCGTCCGCCTTGCCGCGGGCGCGCAGGGTCTCCCACCGGACCCGGTAGGCGGCGCCGTCCCGGCCGATGAAATCCACCTCCGCCCAGCCCTGCGCCGCCCCCCGCCGCAGGATGGCCCGCCCGTCGCTCGAACTGACGGCCTCGCCGCTCGGGTCCGGGGTGTCCTCTCGCCGTCCGGCACTGACCCGGGGATAGCGCCCGTAGAGGGCGAGGCAGAGGGCGTCGAGGATGGTCGACTTGCCCGCCCCGGTCTCGCCCGTGATGGCGAAGATGCCCGTGGCGGCGATGGGGCCGCCCGCCAGATCGATGTCGAAGGGAGCCGCGAGACTCGCGAGGTTCTCGCCCCGGATCGCGAGGATACGCAAACGCTGTCACCTCAAGCGGGGATGGATGCCCCTGTCTAGACCGCCGGGCGGAGCCTGTCCTCCCGGCGGGGCCTGCGGACTGAGGATAACCGGGCTCCGCCGCCCGCGCTCATCCATCGGCCTGGAACGCCGCCAGGGGGGCGGTGATGCCGCACGTGACGCCGGTGGGCGGGTAGGCGAGGGCGATGGTGCCGCCGACCTGGCCGGCGAGGCCCCGCTCGATGAAGCGGGAGCCGAAACCCTTGCGGGCCGGGGGTGTCACCGCCGGCCCGCCGATCTCCTGCCACGAGAAGGTGAGGTGGGGCGCGTCGTCCGCGTCCTCCACGGACCAGCGGATCGCGACGTGGCCGCTCTCGCGGGAGAGGGCGCCGTACTTGGCGGCGTTGGTGGCGAGTTCGTGCAGCATCAGGGCGAGGGACAGGGCGGGCTTCGCCCCGATCTCGAGATCGGGACCGTCGAGCCGGAAGCGCCCGGGCCGGTCCTCGTGCAGCTTCAGGGCGCCATGCACCACGGGACCCATGAGGGTCGAGCCGAGGGCCCCGCCCATGAGCAGGTCGTGGGCCTGCCCGAGGGCGATGAGGCGCCCGGCGAGCACCTCCTTGGCCGTGTCCACGTCGGCGGCCGTGCGCATGGTCTGCGTGGCGATGGACTGCACCATCGCCAGGAGATTCTTCATCCGGTGGCTGAGTTCGCGGTTGAGGAGTTCCTGCTGCTCCTCCGCGCGCAGGCGTGCCAGGGCCACGCGGGTCCGGTCGACGATGTTGCGGGCGAAGTCGACGAGGTCCGGGGTCCAGGCCCGGATGCAGTCGTCCTGCAGGCAGAACACCGCCACCATGCGTCCGCGCTCCATCAGCGGGATGTTGATCATGCTCCGGACGCCGAGGCTGCCCAACACGTCCGTGTGGTTCGCCGTGCGCGGGTCCGTCGTCACGTCCGCGATGACGACGTCCCGCCCGCCCCGAAGCTCCGGGAGAAACGTGCCGTAATCGGAGAAGCGATACCGGCCTTCGCGCCCGACGACGCCCGGCCGGCTCCAGTCCCGGGCGATATCGAGGTATTCCTGGGTCGGATCGATGGCTCCGTAGGCGGCTCGGGCGAGGCCCAGGGTTCGCCCGGCGATCTCGGCGGCGGTGAACGCGATGGCGACGGGATCCTGCAGGTCGCGGAGGCGGTCGCCGAGTTCGACGAAGGCGGACTGGCGCTCCTCGGCGCGCTTGCGCTCGGTGATGTCGATGGAGGCCCCGGGCAGCCGTAGGGGGGTGCCGGCGGTGTCGCGCACGAGGCGCCCGCGGGCCAACAGCCAGCGATGCCCGCCGTCCGCCTGGACGATGCGATACTCGGCGGCGAAGTCGTCCCCGCTCCCGCCCTGTCCATCCGCCCCGGCGCCCGCGAGCAACCGGTCGAGTTCCGCCTGGAACGCCGGCAGATCGTCCGGGTGGAAATTGCGGACGTAGTCCTGGATCGGCGCACCCTGGGCGGCCCGCTCCTCGTCGACGGCGTAGATGCGCGCGAAATTCGCATCGGCGTAGACCGTGTCGGTGGCGAGGTCCCAGTCCCAGGTCCCGATCAGGCCGGCGGCGTCGAGGGCGAGCGCGAGGCGCTCCTCGCTGCGGCGCAGGCGCAGGCCGGTGGCCTTGTGCTCGGTGATGTCGGTGACGGTGAGGACGGCGCCGCCGACCACACCGTCCTCGACGATCGGTGCGTTCGAGGTGATCACGTCGAGGGGTGTGCCGTCGCGGCGGAAGAACACCGTCTCGCGGTGGCGCAGGGCCACACCCGCCTCCAGGGCCTGCACCACGGCGCACTCCTCGGGGGGAAAGGGACGGCCGTCGGCGTGGTGATGATGGGCGGTCGCGTGGAGGTTGCGCCCGATCAGGGCGCCCGCCGGCCAGCCCAGCATCGCCTCGGCGGCCGGGTTGGCGAAGGTGATGGTGTCGTCGGCCGAGAGGTGGAACACCGCCTCGCTGAGGTGGTCGGTCACGGTCTGGAGCAGGGCGGTCTGCTGGCGCAGGGCCTCGTCGGCCCTCCGCTGGGCGGTGCGGTCACGCAGGATCTTGACGTAGCCTTCGTGGGTGCCGTCCTCGCCCTTGAGCGGCATCATCTCGCCCATGGCCCAGAAGCGCGACCCGTCCTTCCGCACGTGCCAGCGTTCGTCGCTGGCCCGGCCCATTTCCCGGGCGAGGCGCATCTCGTGGGACGGCGTACCCTGGGCACGGTCCTCCGGCACGAAGATGCAGTCGGCCGTCGCGCCCCGCATCTCGGCCTCGCTCCAACCGAGGATGCGCTGCGCCCCGACGTTCCAGCTCGTGACGCGGCCGTCGAGGTCCGTGGCGAGGATGCCGTAATCGACGGCGCTCTCGAGGATCGCCGCGTTGAGACGCTCCCGCGTCCGCCGTTCCTGGAGAGCCCGGCGCAGTTCGATCTGCGCCATCACCTGGCGCGCCAGGGTGGTCAGGACGAAGCGTTGGTCGTCGGTCAGGATCCGCGGCTCGGTGTCGAGGACGCAGAGCGTCCCGATGGCGACGTCCTCGGCCGTGACCAGGGGCATGCCGGCATAGAACCGCACGAAGGGCGCGCCGGTCACGATGGGGTTTCCCGCCGTGCGCGGATCGCGCGTGGTGTCGGGAACGACGAAGAGGTCGCGCTGGCGCACGGCATGGGCGCAGATGGATTGGGCCAGGGGCGGCTCGGGACCGTCGAAGCCGACGGCGGCCTTGAACCATTGCCGGTCGGCCTCGACGAGGACGATCAGCGAGACCGGCATGCCGAGGGCCAGGGAAGCGGCCTTGACGAGGTCGTCGAAGGCGGCCTCCGTGGGGGTGTCGAGGATCTCGTATCGGGCGAGGGCGTTGCGGCGGGCCTCGCCCTCGCGCTGGTATGCGGCCTCGTCGTCGGGCGGAGTCATCGCGCTCTCATTCGCGGGCGGCGGGCCGGATCGGGCATCACCCGCATCTCTCGACGCCGGCCCATGGCGCCTTGAGGGCTCTTCCTACGCGGAAACGGTCCGCGCGCGCTACCGTGCGGGACGGGCTCCGAAAGACAATTCGGCGCGGTCCTGTCATGCGCGAACGCCGATCGAAGCCCTCGTGCGCCGGGCTCAGCCGGCGGATGCCATCCCCTCGGCCTCGGCCCGGGCACGGTGGAACACCGCGAGGTGCTCGGGGCCGGGTGCCTCGCCCCGGGTGCGGGTGAAGGCGAGGCGGAACAGCTCTTCCGGGTCGCGTTCGGCGAGGCGCACGAGGTTCGGCCCCGCATGGGCCTGAGCCTCCAGTCCCTCCGGCAGGGGCGTCACCCGCACGTCCACCACCCGGACGGGGAAGCCGTCGGCGATGCGGTCGATCTCGGCGCGGTAGCCGGCGCCGAGGCCCGCACGGGCGAGACGCACCTGCACGAAGGGCCGTTCGTCCATGGGCTGATCGGCCGAAAGACCGAGATCCCGCACGAGGGCCGTCAGGTGGTCGCCGAGTTCGCCGAGCCGCATGTCCCCCGAGGCCGGCAGGCGCAGGAAGGGCAGGGGGCGTGGAATCGGGATGAGCTCGATATGGGCCGGCCCGTCGCCCAGGGTCACCAGGGTGACCGCATGGGCATAGGGCTGCTCGGCCGCCGACAGGGGGATCAGGGAGCCGGAATAGCGTACGCTGTCGCGCCCGACCCGCTGCGCCTTGTGCAGGTGCCCGAGGGCGACGTAGCGGGCGTCCTCCGGAAACACGTCGGCGGGAACCGCATGCTCGCCGCCGACGAGGATGCGCCGCTCGGCCCCCTCTGATTCGAGGCCGCCCGCCACGTGCAGATGCCCGGTGACCACGAGGGGCAGGCCCGACAGGTGCGGCCGGGCCGCCGAGAACAGGTGATCGTAGAGGGTCCGCACGGCACCCACGATGGGCGAGCCGCCGCCCTCCGTCGCCCTCTGGAGCGGGGGCAGGCAGGCCGCCGTGGGGTAGGAGACCGCGAGCACCTGCGCGGCGATCTCGCCGCCGCGCCGCAGGGGCACGAGGTGATGCCGCAGATCGATCGCCCCGTCGCGGCGGCGCACGTTGCCGATCACGTGGACCCCGATGGCCTCCAGGAGCGGACGCGGCGCCTCCAAACGGCCGGCGGCATCGTGGTTGCCCGCCGTGATCACGATGGTCATCCCCGGGCGCGCGCGGTTCAGGCGCGTCAGGACCTCGTAGAACAGGCGCTGGGATTCGCCCGACGGGTTCTGGCTGTCGAACACGTCGCCGGCCACCACCAGGGCATCGACCTCGCGTTCGGCGACGATCCGTTCGAGGTGGGCGAACGCGAGGGCATGCTCGCGCATGCGGCCGTAGCCGCGCAGGGTCTGTCCGATATGCCAGTCGCCCGTGTGCAGGACGCGGATCACGCGCGAACTCCGGGGCGGGTCCGCCCACCCGATCGAGGATGGCGGACCGTCGCCCGCCGGATCGAAGGAAGGCTTGTAGCGGCCCGCGCGCCCGGATTCGAGGGGGGCCTGGCGTCGTCCCCACCTCGCCGCAGGCTCACGGGGACTGCCGCCGGCCTATCGGCACGTGGTGACGGTCCGCACCGTCCAGCCCTCCCCGGCCCGCCACAGCTTGCGCCGGGCCTGGGTGCAGGCCAGGGGCTCCGGCTCGGCCGAGGTCCATGCGGTGCTCGGCCCGTCCGGTCGGGCGGGGGCTGCGGGCGGGTCGCGTCGCAGGGGGGCGCCCGCGCAGGCGGGCAGGGCACCGGCGAACACGCCGCAGAGAACGAGGGCGGAGAGCGGGAGACGCGCAAAGGCCGGCACGGGGGGGCGATCCGTCGTGGGAGGAGGCCTTGCGCGCAAGGGTCCCGAAGGACCGTTTCGAGGCTTGGGCCTTCCCCGGTCTATGTCGCAACGGCCGAGCTCTTGGCAATGGCGAAGCTCTCGGCAATCGCCAAATCCGGTCATTTGCGTCGATATGGTGAAGACTGTGCTCAGGACGGTATTCGTCCGCCCGGCGGAAACTGTCGGGACACGCGACGCAGGGCTGATAAGTCATCGGCGCGGCGTGACGTGGGCGTCCGGTCTTGCTAGGCCCACGCCCGAGCCTTTCAAATCCAGGCCTTCCGAGGCGAGCCGAGGCCTTGCGGCCGGCAAGCCTTCCCCACCCCTAGAAGACGGCCCGAGCGACCCGATGTCCCGTACAGCCCCTCCGACCCGCCGCATCCTCCTCACGGGCGCCGCGACGAGCCTCGCCCTCCTCGCCGGGCCGGGCGGTGCCCTCGCGCAGGGGCGCGGGCGGTTCTTCGACGACGGCATCGACGGGGACGTCCCCTTCGACGACGAGCGCCTCTACCGTGACGAGGAGGGGCGTCTCTACCGGCGCCGGGGCGGGCGCTACGAGCCCTATTCCGAGCGGGGCGCCGACCCGCGCGCCGTGCGCCGCGAGGCCGTCGATCCGGCCTACGAGGAGCCAGACCTGCGCCGTCGTCCGGCGCCGGGCCAGCCGACCCAGGCCAGCCGTCCCGTGGATGACGGGCCCATCGACTACGCCCGCGCCTACGCGGCGGTCACCGACGAGCCGTTTCCGGTCAACGCCTTCAACTGGCGCAAAGCCAACCCCGCCTTCCTGCGCCAGGAGATCGCCTATACGGGCCGCGAGCCCGCCGGCACCATCGTGGTCGACCCGCGCGCCCACCACCTCACCCTGGTCCAGGCCAACGGCCGCGCCCGGCGCTACGGCGTGGGCGTGGGCAAGCAGGGCTTCTCGTGGTCGGGCGTCTCGACGGTGAACTCCAAGCAGATGTGGCCGGACTGGTACCCCCCGAAGGAGATGATCGCCCGCACCCCGAAGCTCGCCCGGCAGGTGAGCCAGCTCCAGAGCGGGCTCGGCGTTCCAGGCGGCTCGCGCAATCCCCTCGGCGCGCGGGCCCATTACCTGTGGCAGGACAACAAGGACACGCTCTACCGCATCCACGGCACCCTCGAGCCCGAATCCATCGGCCGCAGTGTGTCGTCGGGCTGCATCCGCATGATCAACCAGGACGTGATCGACCTCTACGGCCGCGTCGAGATCGGTAGCCGGGTCGTTGTGCTGACCTGACGCTTCGTCGCCGGGCGGGGCTCAATGCCCGTTGAGAAACTCCAGCACCGTCGCGTTGAACCGTGACGGGGCTTCCATGTGGACGAGGTGGCCGATCCCCTCGAAGATTTCGGCCCGGCCGTCCGGCATGCGGGCGGCGAGGGACCGGGCATGGACGGCATTGTTGCCCATGCCGGCCCGCAGGGCTTCCGGCGCGAAGGCGCGGCCCGGCGCGTTGCGGTCCCGCTCTCCCATGACGAACAGGGTCGGCGCCCGCACCAGCGGAATCTCGTGGACCACGGGCTGGCCCCAGATCATCTGGTAGGAATTCACGAACGACCGCAGCCAGCGCGGATACTCGCCCGAGCCCTTCACCCGCTCGCGCAAGGACACGAACGGCTCGATGGCCGCTTCCGGCAGGGACAGGCTGTAGCTCGTCATCAACTGGCGGCGGTAGACGTCCTCCGTCACGTCGCCCTCGATGCGCAGCAGGCGCTCGGTGGCGACCGGCGGCACGGCGAAGCGGTAATCCTCCAGGCCGATGGGCGCCTCCAGCACCAGGCTGTTGACCCGCTCGGGCGCGTTGCGGGCGAGGCGGACGGCGAGCATCCCGCCCATGGAATGGGCCACCACGTCGACGCGGGGCAGGCCGAGGGCGTCGAGGAGCGCCGTCGTATCGGCCGCCAGGGTATCGAAGCTGAACGGGCCGACGGGCTTCGACGACTTGCCGAACCCGAGCTGGTCCGGCGCCAGCACCCTGTAGCCCGCCCCCGTGAGGGCCGCGATCACGCCCTGCCAATAGCTCGACGGGAAGTTGCGCCCGTGCAGCAGCAGGACCGTGCGGCCGTTGGGCGTGCCGCCCGCCGGCACGTCCATGTAGGCCAGGCGCTGCGCCTCTCCGTCCCGGGCGAGGGGCAGGTAGAAGACCGGGTGGGGATAGGCGAAGCCTTCCAGGGCGATCCCGAGGGGCTCGTCGGCGGCCGGTGCGGTCAGGGGCGCGACGCCGAGGCCGAGTGCGAGACCGCAGGCGGCGAGGAAGCTGGACACGCGCATTCGGCTGACCTCCGATGAGCCCGTTACGGAATCCATCCGCCGCGGGGTCGATGCGGGGTGACATAGAACACTTGCCACCGCCCGGGGAACCGTCACGGGTGCGCGCATGACCGAGCCGGCCCCGAATCCCGTCGCCGCGCCGCCTTCACCGGACCCGGCGCAGGACGGATTGCCCGTGCGCGAGCGCATGCTGGCGCTCCTCGCCATCGGGCTCGCCATGACCATGGCGGTGCTCGACGGCGCCATCGTCAACGTCGCCCTGCCTGTGATGGCCCGGGATCTCCGCGTCGATCCGTCGGCCGCGATCTTCGTGGTCAACGCCTTTCAGATCGCCGTGACAGCCGCCCTTCTGCCCCTGTCGTCCCTCGGCGACATCCTGGGGTATCGCCGGGTCTACCTGTCGGGGCTGGGGGTCTTCACCCTCGCGTCCGTGGCCTGCGCCTTCGCGCCGTCCCTGCCGCTGCTGGTCGTCGCGCGGATCGCCCAGGGGCTCGGGGCGGCCGGAATCATGAGCGTCAACATCGCGCTCGTGCGGTTCATCTATCCGCACCGGCTCATCGGGCGTGGCGTCGGCAACGTCGCCCTCGTGGTGGCGATGGCCTCGGCCGCCGGGCCGACGGTGGGGGCCGCCATCCTGTCCGTGGCGAGCTGGCCGTGGCTCTTCCTCGTCAACCTGCCGGTGGGGCTCGTCGCCCTGGCGGTGGGGTCGCGGACCCTGCCGGTGACGCCGCGCAGCGGAGCGCGGTTCGACGGCCGCAGCGCGGTGCTCAACGCGCTCACCTTCGGGCTTCTCATCGTCGGCGTCGACGGCCTCGGTGAACCGGGCGGGCGCTGGCTCGCCCTATCGCAGATCGGTGCCGCCGTGGCGATCGGGGTCGTGTTCGTGCGCCATCAGCTGCGCCTCCCGGCCCCCCTCCTGCCCGTCGACCTCCTGCGCATTCCCGCTTTCGCCCTGTCGATGGCGACCTCCGTCGCGGCGTTCGGCGCGCAGATGATGGCCTACGTCGCCCTGCCGTTCTACCTCCAGGACGTGATGCGCCTCTCGGAGACGACGACGGGTTTCCTGATGTCGCCCTGGCCCATCGCCATCGCGATCGTGGCGCCCCTCTCGGGACGCCTGTCCGACCGCTATGCCGCCGGCCTGCTCGGCGGGCTCGGGTTGATGATCCTGTCCGCGGGTCTCGTGGCCGTCGCCCTGCTGCCGTCCGATCCGAGTGCCTTCGACATCGGCTGGCGTCTCACCCTGTGCGGCGTCGGTTTCGGCCTGTTCCAGTCACCCAACAACCGCATCATCATCACGAGCGCCCCGCGCGATCGCAGCGGCGGGGCCAGCGGCATGCAATCGACGGCACGGCTCACCGGGCAATCCCTGGGGGCGGCCTGCGTGGCGGTGATCTTCGGGCTCCTTCATGGGCGCGCGGCCGGCGCCGTCACGGCGACCCTCTGGTGCGCGGCCGGTCTCGCCGCCATCGGTTCCCTCGCGAGCGTCCTGAGGCGTCCGCCTCCGGGCTGAAGGGCCGCATGGTGAACGAAGTGTTTCATGTGAAACACGACCGCCCTCGATCCACGCATGGCCGCTTTGCGCGGGCCATCACAACCGCACGCATCGCCCCTCCGGCGCGTTGACCCGGTCTCGTCCCGAGCGAAGGAGCTATCCCATGAATATGGATCTGACCGGCAAACGCGCCCTCGTCACCGGCTCGACGGGCGGCATCGGCTACGCCATCGCCAAGGCGCTCGCGGAACTCGGTGCGACGGTGGCGATCAACGGACGGGCGCACGACCGCGTCGCCGACGCCATCGCGCGCCTCAAGACGGAGACGGGGACCCACACCTTCATCGCGGCGCCGGGTGACGTTGCGACGCCGGATGGTGTCGGGCGTCTCGTCTCGGGGCTGCCCGACGTGGATATCCTCGTCAACAACACCGGCATCTTCGAACCGAAACCCTTCTTCGAGATCCCGGACGAGGACTGGCAGCGCTTCTTCGAGACCAACGTGATGAGCGGGGTCCGCCTGTCGCGGGCCTATACCCCCGGCATGGTGAAGCGCGGCTGGGGGCGGGTGGTGTTCATCGCGTCCGAATCCGCTCTGAACATTCCCGTGGAGATGGTCCATTACGGCATGACGAAGACGGCCCAGCTCGCGATCTCGCGGGGCCTCGCCGAGACCGTATCCGGCACCGGCGTCACGGTGAACAGCGTCCTGCCCGGCCCGACCCTGTCGGAGGGGGTCGCCGACTTCATGAAGGCGATGGCGCCCGGTTCGGGCGAGGCGGACCTCGACGGCATGGGCCGCGCCTTCGTCAAGGAGCATCGCCCGACCTCGCTCATCGGTCGCCTCGCCACGGTGGACGAAGTCGCCAACATGGTCGCCTACGTCTGCAGCCCGGCGGCGAGCGCCACGAGCGGCGCGGCCCTGCGGGTCGACGGCGGCGTGCTGCGCTCCATCGCGTGACGGGCGGGGCCGGTCAGACCGGCCAGGCCGCCCCGCGATACGCCCCGTCCCAGAACAGCCATTCGAGGCGGGTGGCCTGCGTGTAGGCCCGATGCATGCGGGCGATGATCTTGGGGGATGCATCGCCTGCCGCCTCGTCGGTGGCGGCGATCATCGCGGCCACCGCCTCGCCGAATTCCTCGCCCGCATACGTATCGATCCAGGCGCGGTACGGATTGTCGGCTTCCGCCCGGGAGAAGATGTCCCGGCCGACCTCGGCGTAGATCCAGAAGCACGGCAGCAGGGCGCCGAGCACCACCTCGTAGGGCTCGGCATAGGCCGTGGCGAGGAGGTAGGAGACGTAGTGATCGCAGGGTGGGGACAGGGGTGTTTCCGCGAAGGTCTCCGGGCCGATGCCGTAATCGCGAAAGAAGCCGCCGTGCAGGGCGCGCTCGACCACGATGGCGGTCTCGGCGGCGCGGGCGAACTGGACGATGCGGTCGGGATGCGGCGCTTTGGCGGCGGCCAGCGCCAGGGCGCGGCCGAAGCCGATGAGGTAATGCGCGTCCTGGACGATGTAACGGGTGAACCGCGCCCGGCTCAACGTACCGGCGGCGAGCTCGGCGTTGAACGGCATGGTGCGGATCGCCTCGTAGGCCGCCGCGTTGGCGGCCCAGGCGGTCTGGGAAAACGGGGTCATGCGGTGGCCTCGCGGGACAGGGTAACGCCGTGGCGGGCACGGCCTTTCGGCGTCAGGAGGCGCTGGGAATCACGGTGGCTCAGTTCGCCCGTGTAGCCGGCCCAGTCGGCGTGTCCGGTCCAGCATTCGAGGGAGAGGAACGGGGCCGTGGGCTTCGTCCAGACGGCGAGGTGCGGAAAATCCGAGACCTCCATGCGGATGGCGCTGCCGTCGGGGGCGGAAAAGCGCATCCACTCGCTGGCGGCATCGCGCAGCACCAGGGCCTCGGTGAACAGGGCCGGGTCGAGGGGCAGGCTCGCGCCCGCGAGGGGGATCGCCCGCTCGGCCCGCAGGAGCAGGCCGCCTTCGCCGACCTCCGGAACCAGGGGGCGTTCGGGGTTCTGGAAATCGACGCGGTAGCCCCCGCCCGCCGCCCGCTCGCCGCCGGCGAAGGGCCACGGAAAGGCGGGGTGGAAGCCCAGCGCGTAGGGCAGTGCCGCCGCACCGGTGTTCTCGATCCAGACCTCGAAATCGAGGATGCCGGGGCCGACCCGGGCGGTGATGTCGAGGCGGAAGGGGAACGGATAATGCGGGAGCGTCGCCGTGCTCTCCTCGAGGCGCAGGGTCACGCTGTCGATCGTGTGGTCCAGGACGGCGAAGGGGAGATCGCGGGCAAAGCCGTGCTGGGCCATGGGGTAGGTTTGACCCCCGACCGTCACCGCCCCGTTCGTCGAGGCGCCGACCACGGGAAAGAGCCAGGGCGCGTGCCGATTCCAGTGCGCCGGGTCTCCGCTCCAGAGATATTCCGTCCCGCCGACGCGCCAGGAGACCGGCTCGGCGCCCTGCGTGGCGACGACCGCCTGCGTCCCGTCCCCGGCCGTGATGGTGATCCGTTCGCCCATGGCGACCCTCGCTCGTTCCGCTATCCGTCCTTTTGGGCCGGGCGCGCGGCCGACGCCAGCCGCCAAGCCTCGAAGGCGAGGATCGGCCAGAGGCCGACGGCGTGGTTGCGCGTGCCGGTCTGATGCTCCGCGAACAGGGCGCGCACCCGTGCCCGGTCGAGAAGTCCGCCGCCGAGATCGGGACTCAGCAGAAGGTCCCCCGCGTAGGCCCGCAGGGGGCCGCGCAGCCACGCGGCCAGGGGCGGGGCGAAACCCTGCTTGGGCCGCTCGAACAGGGCGGGCGGCACATGCCGGGCCAGCACCTCGCGCAGGAGCCATTTGCGCCGACCTCCGCGCACGAGGAGGTGAGGCGGCAGGCGCCAGGCGAACGCGACGACCGACCGGTCGAGGAGAGGCACCCGCGCCTCGAGTCCCGCCGCCATGCTGGCGCGGTCGACCTTGGCCAGCACGTCGTCGGGCAGATAGGCGAGGGTGTCGAGGCGGCGCATCCGGTCGAGGAGAGGGCCGTCGCCGGGCCGGTCCATGGGGCTCGGCAGGCCGGGCACGCCGTTGGCGAGGGCGCGCGCATCCGGGTTCAGGGTGAGGAGCCGGGCGTAGAACGCGAGGCCGTCGCCGGGCAGCTGCGCGGCGGCCTTGCGCAGGCGGTCGGGTCCGTCGGGGCCGCCCCAGGGGTCGGGCAGGGCGCGGGCGGCGAGGGCAAGGGCGGCGTGCGGCATCCGCCCGGCCGCACCGGCCGCCGCCCGGCGCAGGACCCCCGGAACCGGTTCGATCCGTGCGGCGAAGCGGGTCGCCAGGGCATAGCGGTCGTAGCCGGCGAACAGTTCGTCGCCCCCATCCCCCGAGAGGGCGACGGTGAGGCCCGCCCGCCGGGTCGCGGCGCAGAGGAGGGCCGTCGGGAGACCCGAGGGATCGGCCAGGGGCTCGTCGTAGATCTCCGGCAGGCGGGCGACGAGGGCGAGGGCATCGGCTTCGCGCACGGGAATGGTGGTGTGGTTCGTGCCGAGATGCCGGGCGACGGCCGCCGCGTGGCCGCTTTCGTCGAAGCGCGGATCGTCGGTGAAGCCCGCCGCGAAGGTTCGCGGGGCCGAGCCCGCCCCGACCATGAGGGCGGCGACGAGGGAGGAATCGATGCCCCCCGACAGGAAGGCGCCGAGCGGCACGTCGCTCGCCATCTGCCGGCGCACCGCCCCGGTGAGCAGGGCTTCGAGGGTCTCGACGGCGTCCGCGTCCGAGCCCGCGAACGGATCGGCCCGGCCGGCGGCGATCACCGCGTCGAGGCTCCAGTAGGGCGCGACGGACGGCGCTTCGCCGGGGCACCACGACAGCAGATGTCCGGGTTCCAGCTTGTTCACGCCGGCATAGATCGAGCCCGGCGCCGGCACGTAGCCGTGGCGCAGCAGGCTCGAGACGGCGGCCGGATCGATGGAGAAGTCCGCAAGTCCGCAGGCCGTCAGCGCCGCCAGGGTCGAGCCGAACAGAAGGCGCTCGCCCGTGGCCGCGTAGAACAGGGGCTTCACCCCCATCCGGTCGCGGGCGAGCCAGAGGCGGCCCTCCCTTCGGTCGTAGGCCGCGAAGGCGAAGATGCCCTCCACCTGCGCGAGGGCGCCGGCGACGCCGTGCCGGGCGACGAGCTCGACGAGGATTTCCGTGTCGGATTGCCCGGTAAAGGCATGCCCGGCCGAAGCCAGGGCCGCTCGCGCGTCCTGCGTTCCGTAGAGTTCCCCGTTGTAGGTGAGCACCCAGCGCCCGTCCCGCGAGGGCATGGGCTGGGCCCCGGCGGGGCTGAGATCGCGGATGGCGAGGCGGCGATGGCCGAGGGCCACCGCACCTTCGCCCCATACGCCCCGCCCATCCGGCCCGCGATGGCTGAGCGCATCGGCCATGCGGCCGGCCTCGTCCGCGAGGTGGCCGGGGGAGAGGCGTGGATTGGCGATCCCGGCGATGCCGCACATGGGTTGTCGTCCGAGGGTTCAGGGACCGGTGGCGGCCTCGGCACCGGGCACGCCGATTCCGACGTAGCGGAAGCCGTGGCGGGCGACGTCGTCGGCCCGGTAGACGTTGCGCAGATCGACCACCGTGCGGCCGGGCATGCGCTCGGCGAGGACGGTCCAATCGAGGGCCCGGAAGGCGTTCCACTCCGTCACGATGACGAGGGCGTCCGCACCCTCCGCGCAAGCGTAGGGATCGTCGGCATAGGCGATGTCGGGCATCAGCGCGCGGGCGCCCGACATGCCCTCCGGATCGTAGGCGCGCACGCGGGCGCCGCCGTCCTGCAGCCCGGCGACGATGGCGAGCGACGGCGCGTCGCGCATGTCGTCGGTGTTCGGCTTGAAGGTCAGGCCGAGGAGCGCGATAGTCTTGCCGCGCACGGAGCCGCCGCAGGCGGCGGCGATCTTCCGGGCCATGGCGCGCTTGCGCTGGTCGTTGACGGCGACGACGGCTTCCACGAGCCGAAGCGGCGTCCCGGAATCCTGCGCGGTCTTGACCAGCGCCAGGGTGTCCTTCGGAAAGCACGAGCCGCCGTAGCCCGGCCCAGCATGCAGGAACTTGCCGCCGATGCGGTTGTCGAGGCCGATGCCGCGCGCGACCTCCTGCACGTTGGCGCCGACCTGCTCGCACAGATCCGCGATCTCGTTGATGAAGGTGATCTTGGTGGCGAGGAACGCGTTGGCGGCGTATTTCGTCAACTCGGCCGTGCGCCGCCCGGTGACGAGGATCGGGGCCTGGTTCAGGTAGAGCGGCCGGTAGACCTCGCTCATGACGGCCGCCGCGCGGTCGTCCTCGGCGCCGATGACGATGCGGTCGGGCCGCTTGAAGTCCGAGATCGCCGCACCCTCGCGCAGGAATTCCGGGTTGGAAACCACGGCGAACGCGGCTTCGGGCCGGATCTGGCGGATGATGCGCTCGACCTCGTCCCCGGTGCCCACCGGCACGGTCGATTTCGTCACCACCACAGTGTAGCCGGTGAGCGCGGCTGCGATGTCGCGGGCGGCCGCGTGGACATAGGACAGATCGGCGAAGCCGTCGCCGCGCCGGGACGGCGTGCCGACGGCGATGAACACCACCTCGGCCTGGGCCACGGCCTCGGCGACCTCCGTGGAGAAGGTGAGACGATGGTGCCGGACGTTGTCGGCCACCAGGGCGTCGAGGCCCGGCTCGAAGATCGGAATCCGACCGGCCCGGAGGGCATCGATCTTGGCCGGATCGGTGTCGACGCAGCAGACGGTGTGTCCGAAATCGGCAAAGCACGCCCCGGAGACGAGCCCGACATATCCGGCGCCGATCATGGCGATCTTCATGCGGTGTTGTCCTCAGGCCAAGGGAGCGGTGACCGATAGGGCAGCCTTATCGTCGACGGCGAGGGAATAATAGTCGCGCAGCAGGGATGGATAGCTGGCGAACTTTATACCTTTCGCACCTGAAGTCGGCAAAGTACCAACCAGATCGAGGGTGAGCAGGCGATCGTTGAGACGGCCCGGATCGTTGGCGAGGGCGGGGTCGAGGCAATGACCCGTGCCGGCCGCGCGCAGGCGATCGGCCGGCGCCCCGAGGTCGAACACCGCCACGGGCAGCCCCGAGACCAGGGCGATGGACAGGGTGTAGCAGTAGGTTTCCGGCCAGATCGACGGGATCAGGATCAGGTCGATCTCGTGTCGGGCGAGGAGAGCGAGGGCTTCCTCGCTGCCCGCGTAGCGTCCCGTCTCCGCGACGCCGATGGCCTCCATCTTCTCGGGGATGTCGGAATAGCCGACGATGGTGAAGGCGAGGGCGAGGCCCCGCCGTTTGGCGTCGCGGGCGAGGGCATGGACCACGTTCGATCCCTTGTGCGCGCCGATGGCGCCGAGCACGCCGATCCGGCGGACGGCTCCACCGCGCGGTGCCCGGCGCGGGAGGGGGGCGGGCAGCTCTTCCTCGTGGGGGGCGACCGTGACGGCGAGGGGCCCGAAGATCGCGTCCATGCGGGTCGCGACATCCTGCGACGGAGCGATGAGACGGTCGGCCGCCCGGTAGAACGCGCCGTAGCGCGCCGGGAGATCCTGCCCCGGCCGAGCCTCGGCGCAGTCGCAATCGGCGCAGGGACGCCCGCCGGGCAAGCCGCAATAGAGCCCCTCGCGGGTCACGAGGTGATTGCGCAGGCACACGCTCGCGTAGTCGTGCAGGGTGACGACGGTCTGGCCCGGGGCGGCCTCGATCAGCTCCATCAGGGCGGGCACGGCCGTTCCGTCGAGGCCGTAGAAGGAGTGCACGTGGATGAACAGCGGGCCGAGCCAGGTCAGGAACCGCGCCAGGATGCGGTAATCGTCGTGCACCGACAGGGGCCGTAGGGACGGGGTGTAGGGGCCTTCCTCACCGAAAAGGCCGATCTCGACGAAGGCGGCCTCCGTCACCGTGAGGGTGACGACGCGGACCCCCTCGTCGGCGAGGCGCCCGGCGAGATGACCGGCATGGACCGAGGCCCCGCCTCCCTTGGCATGGACGACGAACACCGCCGCGCGCGGTCCCGCCGCCCGCGCGAGGCGGTAGAGGTCGAGGTTCAGCCGAACGTCGGCGGCCGGGTCGGCGGCGACGAAGCGCTCGATGCGCAGGGGATAGTCCGGGTGTTTGGCGAGCAGCGCGGCCTGGCCCTGCGTGTACTCGGCATCGTAGACCTCGGAGAACGAGATCTTGCCGGAGTGGTAGACGAACACGTCTGCCGCGAGGATGTTGCGTCCCCCCGCCTTGAGGACGCGCATGCAGTAGTCGTTCTCCTCGCCGTAGCCCTTGCCGAAGGCCTCGGCGTCGAGGGGGCCGAGCCGCCCGATGAGCGATCCGCGCATGTAGAAGCAGAAGCCGACGCCGGTGGGCACCTCGACCCAGCGGCCCGCATTGGCGGCGGCCGCCGCCGCGTCGAGGGCGCGGGGCGAGAGCTCGAGGGCCACCGTGTTGTTGCGGTCGGAATCCGGATAGCTGCAGATCGTGGCGTTGTTGGAGAACGGCGTGATCGTGCCGATTCGCGGGTCGCGCGTCGCATGGGCGAGCAGGCGGTCGATCCAGTCGCCGAACACGATGGTGTCGCTGTTGAGCAGGATCACGTCGCGTGCGCCGGTGATCTCCAGGGCGCGGTTGATGGTGCCGACGAAGCCGAGGTTCGACGGGTTCTCGTGGTAGGTGAACAGGCCCCGCCCGGCGAGCGCCCGCAGGGCGTCCGTCAGGCGCGCATCGGGGCTGCGGTCGTTGAGGACGAGGAGGGCGAAGGGCGCCGCCTGCGGCTCGGCCAGCACCGCGTGGAGGGCGCGCAGGGTCTCGTCGTAGCCCTTGTAGACGGGCACCACCACCACGACCCGGGCGGCGTCGATGGAAGCGGCCGCCGGGACCGCGTCCCACTCGGCCGCGTCGGGGGCCCGGGTCGGCGGCCACCGGGTGTTGCCGAGGGGGTTGGGTTTGCGTCCCTCCGCCCGGCCGAAGCGCAGGTAGTGGAAGAACGGGTTGGTGCCGGTGAGCTTCAGGTCGGGATTGGTCCGGACGTAGTAGGACGTCCAGAACAGTTCCGTCGGATCGCGGCCCTCCTTCCAGCCGTGGCTGGCATAGTGGCTGACGGGGTCCATGCCCGAGGCCGCCACGTCGGCGTAGCTCGCGCGGTAATGCGCGGCGTCGAAATCCGGTCGGATGGCCGCGATGATCTCGGACAGCGGCGTGCGGTCGCCGTGGGCCCGATCGAAGGCCGGCACCGGATTCGTCGAGACGTAATGATAGAAGGGACTGACGTTCAGCAGGCGGACATGCGGGTGCGCTCGCAGATAGGCGGCCCCGTCGAAATCCGGGCGCGGGTCGAGGCCGCGACGCCAGCCGGACGCCAGGTAATCGAGGAGGGCCGTCTCCGGGTCGACGATGTCCGTGAACGAGCCGTAGTGCCGCGCGTCGAAATAGGGACGGACCACATCGGCCTGCACGGCGTGGAACGCTTCGGGATTGGCCGGCCATGTGGTGCGGCCGGCGCGGGCCACCCCCGCCTCCACATGGGCTTCCAGGGGGTTCTGCCCCATCCCGGCGGTCTTGAGGTACTTGTCCTTGTAGTACAGGGTCGAGAAGTTCGGCGCCGGATCGCGGCCCTCGCGGAACCCGTGCCTGAGATAATGATCCAGCGGACCGCCGCCGTAATCACTTACATCGGGGTACTGGGCAGTATAGTAACCAGGATCGAATAGTTTTTGAATACGTCGCGAGCGTATCGAGAAGAAGGAATACGCTTTTTGCCTCATGGCTTGCTGTGATCCTACACCGGCCGCGTGTTCCGTACGCGCTCGCGGTCCGATCGGTCAACCCGCGCGCGGACGTGGCCTCTCACGCGGCCGGCACCTGCGCCAGGGGCACGACGACGGCGCTACGAAAGGCACGCAGAAGATCGACGTCGAGTTTCGGACCCATATCCCGCATGATTTCGTGGGCCTCCTCGTGAGGCAGCGGATCGCGGTAGGCCCGTCGCTCCGTCAAGGCCGAATGGATGTCGCATATGGTGACGAGGCGCACGAGGTCGGGGATCTCGTGGGCCGACAGGCCGTCCGGATAACCGCTGCCGTCGAGCATCTCGTGATGGTGGCGCACCACGGCGAGCATGCTGGCGTCGAACCCCCCCGTTGCCTCCAGCAGGTTGGCCCCGACGGAGGGGTGGGTCCGCATCACCGCCATCTCGTCGGGGTTGAGCCGACCGGGCTTGTTCAGGATCGCCAGGGGGATCCGGGATTTTCCGACATCGTGCAGCAGGGCTGCGCGGGCCAGGCGCATCTGGTCGGCTCGGGCGAGCTTCAGTCCCCCCGCGAAGGCGGCCGCGTAGCCGGCCACGCTCAAGGAGTGCTGGTAGAGTTGCTGGTCGTAGCCGCCGATGATCTCGAGCCAGGTCCGGATGCCGCATTCGGAGATCGCATCGAGGATCACCTCCGTGCCGGCGTCGACGGCGGTGGGGGAGACGGCCTCGCCGCGGCGGGCCGAATCGAAGGCCTCGGCCACGGAGCGATTGGCCAGATCGGCCTTGGCCGCGAAGCGCGCCGTGCGATCGAAGGCGCGTGTCCGGGTGGTCTGGACGACGTCCATGAGACTGAAGACCGCCGCGAGCACGGTCTTGCGGGGCGTGTCGGCGGGCAGGAACCGCGTCGGGGCCGGACGGCTCACGACGGGCCGGAGGGCGAGTTGCAGGCTCGGGATCCGCAGGCCGTGCAGGCGCGCGACCCAGGCCTTGGCCGTGGCCTCGTCCCGGCTGACGTCCACCACCGCCAGGAGCGGGCGCTGCGCCGGCATGCCCGCCCCGGCCGCGATCTGCCGGCAGGCGACGACGGTGTCGATCGCCTGCACGAGAAGACCCGCCTGCTCCGGGCGGTCCGAGATGACGAGAACCGAGGATTCCTGTGTCACGCGTGCGTCCGCTCGCAAGGGCCCACGGTCCAGTCCCGAAGCGGACGAACTGTCACCTCTATCGATCTCATTATCGAACACTTTACTACAAAATGTTTCACGCGAGCGCGTTTTCGCATGGCGCCAAGCGAAGGCCGGGCCAGGGCAGGCGCGCGCATGGGGCGGATGCCCGCCGGGCCGGCGCCGGCCGTTTCCGCTCCCGACGACGTGGTCGTTTCCAGCGGCTCGCGGGGCCCTGATCCGGTCCTTGCCGGGGCCCCGTCTCCGTGCCACACGCCCGGCGCGAGGGGGGCGGGCATGAGCGCGGATGGCGGAGCGGATCTTCGAGGGGGGGCGTTTCGCGAACCGCCGGCTCCCGGCACCGTTCGACGCGGCCCTCGGCACCCTGGTGCCGCTGGTCGAGCGCCTTCAGGAACAGGCGTATTTCGTCCTGCACATGCGGGCCGCCACCGCGTCGCGTGTGGTGCCCGGCGTCCTCACCATGCTCGGTCTGTCCCTGACGGCCTTGCTCCTGAGGGCGTTCATGGACCCGAAGGCGACGACCGCCCGCGCGTTGTCCTGGCCGGTCGACCGCCACATGGTCTTCGTGGTCTCGGGTCCGCTCGTTGCCCTCACGGACCGAACCGTCGCGGGGCACCACGAGCGGTGATCCGGGCGTGCGCCCGATGAACCGGCGCGAGGCGGTGACCGCCGCCCTGCTCCGGCTCGCCCCCCGGCTGCCCGAGTTCGAGGCCGGCGCGGTCCTCGATCGGGCGCTCGCGAGTCCCGGTCTGCGCGGGGCGGCTCCGGAGACGGCCGCCTGGCTCTGCCTCGTGGCCTATGCCCGGCATGTCTTCACCGAGTACGACGCGCTCCTCGACGACGGCTACGACCGCGACAGCGCGCGCCACTTCGTGCGCGACGAACTCAACGCGGCCCTCGGGGCCTGGGGCGTGCGCCGACAGGTTTCCGATGAGGAGACCGACGGCGATGCGGAGGGCGGGGGCTGATCCCGGTCGCGGGCTTGTGCGGTGTCGATCCTCGCGGCACTCTCGAAGCGGTATCGGAGACGCGCGGCAGCGGAGATCGGAACGCGATGAAGATCGGTGGAGGCGGCAACCCCGGAGACCGGATCGTGGCCGGAACCTGCGGGGCGGCGGCTTGAGGCGGATGCGCGCCGCCGCCTTCGCCCTGCTCCTCGTCGCGGGGCGCGCGGAGGCACAGGAGCCGGCCCGATCCGCCGAGGCCGCGCCCGGCTCGGGCGATCCGGCTGCCTGCGCGGGCTTCGATTGGTCGCTCCTGCGCGAGCAGGCGTGGTTCGCGGCGCCCGGCCTGCCGCAGGTGGCGAGCGGTGGAAGCCTGCCCGAGGGGATGCCCGGCGCCCTCCTCGGTCTGAGGCCGCAGGCCGAGGTGGCGCCGCCTTTTCCGCCCTCGCGCGAGGCGAAGCCCGGCACCTATGGCGGCGTGCTGACCGTCCCGGCTCCGGTGACGCCGGGCCTGTATCAGGTCACCCTGTCCGATGGCGCCTGGATCGATGTCAGCCAGGACGGCACCACGCCGCGCCCACCCGTGGCCCACACCATGCGGCCGGGGTGCCGGTCCGTCGCCAAGAGCGTGCGCTTCCAGCTCGGGACCACCCCCATCACCATCGTGGTGAGCGGGGCCAAGGCCGACACGATCCGCATCGCCGTCTCGCCGGCCGAGTAGGTCGCGCGCCGCCGCCGCATGGGCTAACCTCGCCCCGTCTCGATCCCCCGCGCCCGGAGCGTAAGCCCCTGTCCCTTCCCCGGTCCCTTCGCCCGATCCGCCTCGCGACGCTCGCGGTCCTCGCCCTCGGTACGGCCGCGCAGGCCCAGGACCGGGGCAGCCTCGATCCGAAGCCCCTGCCGCCGCTGGCCGATCCCGATGCGCTCGGCACCCCCGCCAAGGCCCTGTTCGGGCGGGCGACCTCGCCGGCGCCCGGCCCCGCCCACGCCTACGGGTCCTATGCCAAGGGCTGCTTCTCGGGCGGCGAGGCGCTGGCCGTCGACGGGCCGACCTGGCAGGTGATGCGCCTGTCGCGCAATCGCATGTGGGGCACCCCGCCGCTGGTCGATTTCCTGGAGCGGCTCGCGGCCAAGGCGCCGCGCGTCGGCTGGCCCGGCCTCCTCGTCGGCGACATGTCGCAGCCGCGCGGCGGCCCGATGCTCACGGGCCATGCCTCGCATCAGCTCGGCCTCGACGCCGACATCTGGCTGACCCCGATGCCGGACCACCGCATGAGCCGCCGCGAGCGCGAGGAGACCTCCGCCACGAACGTGGTACGGGCCGACCGCCTCGACATCGATCCCGCGGTCTGGACGCCCGAGCACCTGAAGCTCATCCGCCTCACGGCGCAGCAGCCCGAGGTGGCGCGCCTGTTCGTCAATCCGGCGATCAAGAAGGCCCTGTGCCGCGAGGCCGGGGGCGACCGCGCCTGGCTCGCGAAGGTGCGGCCCATGTACGGCCACAACTACCACTACCACATCCGGCTCTCCTGCCCGGCGGGGCAGGATCAGTGCGACGACCAGGCGCCGCCGCCCGGCGGCGACGGCTGCGGCGATGAACTCGCCTACTGGTTCAGCGACGCGGTGCTGAATCCGCCGAAATCGACGAAGCCTCCCAAGCTTCGGCCGCCCATGACCATGGCGGCCCTGCCGGCGGCGTGCCGGGCGGTGCTCAAGGCGCGCTGAACCCCGGACACCCGGGCGGCGGCCTTTCCAAACCCACCGTGCGGCCCAGTTAAGGCGCCATGCTCAACGATCGCCGCCTCGCGCAGCGCGCCCTGCGCCGCCCCGACCATCCCAATCCGATGGTCGACCGCCCCGGCTCGCGGAAGATCCTGAGCTGGAACCTCCTGCGGCGAACGGGCGCCAACGTCGCCGTGCTCGCCACCCTGATCGAGCGCGAGAAGCCCGATCTCGTGCTCATGCAGGAAGCCACGAAGGAGATCGCAGGCCTCAAGGACAGGCTCGGGGGGGATTACGCCTGGGCACCCCTGCCGGGTCGCATCCACGGGCCGGCCCTCTGGAGCCCGACGCCGTTCGTCGCGCCGCCCGTCATCGTCGAACTGCCGTCGGGAGCCATGTTCGACCGGGTCTGTCAGATCCTCGATCTCGGCGGGTTCGGCGTCGCCAACGTCCACCTGTCCCACGGACAGGTGCTGAACCGGCGCCAGTTGCGCCGGATCGCCGAGAGCCTGCCGGACCGCGCGGCGGTGATCGGCGACTACAACCTCGTCGGCCCGCCCCTGCTCGCTGGGTTCCGCGATGTCGGGCCGCGTCGGCCCACCCATGCGATGGCCCGGCTGGTCCCCTTGCGCCTCGACCGGTGCCTCGTGCGCGGCCTCACGTGCCACGGCTCGGCGGTCCTGCCGCGCGGCCCGTCCGATCACCGCCCCATCATCGTCCATCTCGCACCTACCCCCGCCCAGGGGCGGCCGGACCGCGACACCGCGCGCGGTTCGTTCGATCGCTTCGCGATGCGGATCTCGGCCTCCCTCAGGGCACGCGCGGGTTGAGCGATCACAGGTAAGGCAGCGCCAGCCGCACGCCCGCGTCCCGCAACCGGACGGGCAGGGCGCGGGCGGCCAGATCCTCCCGCGTCAGGCGAACCTCCATCTTGGCGCGCATGATGGCGTCGAGCGCCTCCGCGAGGTCGGAATCATAGAGTTCGACGTTCACCTCGAAGTTGAGCCGAAAGCTGCGCATGTCCCAGTTGGCCGAGCCGACGAAGCACCACGTCCCGTCGACGACGAGGAGCTTCGAATGGTCGAAGGGCGGCGCGTCGAGCCAGATCCGGACCCCGTTGCGCAGGAGCGGATCCACATGCGCCCGCGTCGCCCAGTCGACGAAGCGGTGATCGCTGACGGCCGGGATGATGATGTCGACGCGGATGCCCCGGTTGGCGGCGAGGCACAGGGCGCTGGTCAGGATCTCGTTCGGCAGGAAGTAGGGCGTCGAGAGGCGGATGCTGTGCTCGGCGCAGGCCACGGCCTGGAGGATCACGAGTTCGATCTTGCGCAGGTCCGCATCCGGTCCCGAGGTGACGACTCTGGCCGGGACGGTGCCGGCCGGAGCGAGCCTCGGGAACCACGCCTCGCCGGTCAGATCCTCGCCCGTGACGAAGATCCAATCGCTGGCGAAGGCCGCCGTCAGTTGGTCCACCACCGGCCCTTCGAGACGGAAATGCGTGTCGCGGATCGGATGCGGCGGCGTCTGTGCCACCCGGTTTCCGTCGGCGATGTTGAGGCCGCCGGTGAAGGCGACCCGGCCGTCGATGATGAGAATCTTCTTATGGGAGCGCATGTTGAGGAACGGCATGCGCCAGGGCAGGGCCGAGTGCATGAACCGGCCCGCCGGCACGCCGGCCCGGTGCAGGCGCCGGGTGATTCCGGGCAGGAAGTAGCCGCCGCCGATGCCGTCGACGATGACCCGGACGGCGACGCCGCGGGCGTGGGCCGCCGCCAGGGCGTCGCAGAAGGCCCGCCCCGTGGCGTCGTCGCGGAAGATGTAGCTCGAGAGGGCCACCGAGGTCCGTGCCGCCGCGAGGGCGGCCAGCATCACCGGGTAGGCGGCGTCGCCGTTGCGGAAGAGGGTCACGTCGTTGCCCGGCCGCAGGGGCAGCCGGGTGATGAGCCGCACGGCGTGATCGAGGGGCCGGAAGGCCGCGGGCAGGGGTTGAGGCGTGAGGTCGTCGTCCGGCGAGACGGCGGAGCCGGCGGCTTGCGTGGGCCGGATGCGCAGCCTGTGAGCCCGGCGCGTCACCCGGTTGACGCCGAACAGGGCGTAGAGCCCGGACCCGAACACCGGCGAGAGCCAGGCGAGGCCGATCCAGCCGATGGCGCCCCCCACCTCGCGCTTGCGCAGCAGCACGTGCATGGTCACGACGACCGAGAGGCCGAGCCCGAGGACGGCGAAGACTTCCGACCGGATCGACAGCAGGTCGCCGATCCATCTCAAGAGGGCCTGTTCCAACGCCGTTCCTCATCCCGCAGCCGCGACGTGGGATACGAGAAACGTCCGGCCGCTCCAAACGCCCGGTCAGGGCCGGGCGAGATCGGCGAGCAGGCTCGCCGCCACCGTCGCTTTGGAAACCGTGAGGCCCGAGGCGGCGATGGCCTCGACGGCGCCGCGGATGCGGGTCAGCGCCGGCCCCCGCGCGGCGATCCAGGCCTCGACGGCCTCCGGGCCCGCTCCCACATCGGCCACCACCTCCGCCGTGAGGCGGCGGTGGGCGGTGGAGATGCCGGAGACGGCGCGCTCCAGGGCGACGCGGTCGAAGGTGTCGTCGACGGGCACCCTTCGCGCGGCGGCGACGAGATCGTCGAGGCGGAAGTGGCGGGCGATGGCGAAATGCGTCGCCGCGATGTCGGCCACGGGGCGCCCGCCATCCTCCGCCACCCGGACGATGTCGGGGCCGGCGGCCAGCGCCGCCAGGGACGCGAGGCGCCGGGCGGCATCGGGGGGCAGGCCGTGTCCGGCGAGTTCCGCCTGCCGGGCGTCGAGTGCCCCCATCGCCTCCGGGTTCAGGATGTCGGGCAGGGCCGCCATCACGGCGGCGATGCCCTCGCGGTAGCGGGCCACCATGGGGGCGACGCTGCCGGAGAGATCGAGGTTGCGGATGAACCAGACGATGCGGCCGGTCAGAAGGTCCTGCACGTCGGCGTAGAGGTCGAGCTGGGCCCGGCCCGGCACGGCGCCGGCGAGTTTGTCGATGGCGAGGTTCAGCTCCATCAGGCCGAAGGCGTCGCGGGTCACCGCGTAGGCCTTGGCGATGGTGGCGGCATCCGCCCCGGTCTCGTCGACGAGGCGGGCGACGAGGGAGGGGCCGCCCCGGTTGACGATGATGTTGGAGAGCGCCGTGGCGATGATCTCCCGGCGCAGGCGGTGGCCCTTCACGGCGTCGGGGAACTGCTTGCGCAGGGCCTGCGGGAAGTAGCGCTGCAATTCGCGGTCGAAATACGGGTCGTTCGGCACCGGGCTCGCCAGGATGGCGTCGTAGAGCGAGAGCTTGGCGTAGGCGAGCAGCACGGCGTATTCGGGCCGGGTCAGGCCTTCGCCCCGTCGCATGCGCTCGGCGATGGCGGCGTCGTCGGGCAGGAACTCCACGGCACGGTCGAGGCGCCCCTCGGCCTCCAGGGCCTGGAGGGTCCGGACCGCGAAGCCGGTCTCGCCGACGCCTCGGCGCAGGGCCAGGGACAGGGCCAGGGGCTGGAGCTCGTTGTTGCGCAGGACGAGGGCCGCGACCTCGTCGGTCATGCCGGCGAGGAGCGCGTTGCGGGCTGTCGCATCGAGGCGTCCGTCGCGCTCCGGCCCCATCAGGGCGATCTTGATGTTCACCTCGACGTCGGAGGTGTTCACCCCGGCGGAATTGTCGATGGCATCGGTGTTGAGCCGTACCCCGGCCCGCGCCGCCTCGATGCGCCCGCGCTGGGTCAGGCCGAGGTTGGCGCCTTCACCCACCACCTTCGCCCGCAGGACGGAGCCGGTGATGCGCACGGCGTCGTTGGCCCGGTCGCCGGCCTCCTCGTCGGTCTCGGAGCCGGCGCGGACATAGGTGCCGATGCCGCCGAACCACAGGAGATCGACGGGAGCCTTCAGGATCGCCTGCATCACCTCGGCCGGCGTCGCCTCGGCGCCCTCGAAGCCCAGCACCGCCTGGATCTCGGGCGAGAGGGGGATCGTCTTCAGGCTGCGGGAGAACACGCCGCCGCCTTTCGAGATGAGGTCCGTGCCGTAGTCGCGCCAGCTCGAGCGGCCGAGGTCGAACAGGCGCCGGCGCTCGGAGAAGCTCGCCGCCGGATCGGGCGCGGGGTCGAGGAAGATGTCGCGGTGGTCGAAGGCCGCGACGAGCCTGAGGCTCTCCGACAGCAGCATGCCGTTGCCGAACACGTCGCCCGACATGTCGCCGACCCCCGCCACCGTGACGGGGTCGGTCTGGACGTCGACGTCCATCTCGCGGAAGTGGCGCCGGACCGCTTCCCAAGCGCCGCGCGCGGTGATGCCCATGCGCTTGTGGTCGTAGCCCTGGCTGCCCCCGGAGGCGAAGGCGTCGCCGAGCCAGTGGCCCCGCTCCAGGGAGAGGGCGTTGGCGATGTCCGAGAAAGTGGCGGTGCCCTTGTCGGCGGCCACCACGAGGTAGGCGTCGTCGGAATCGTGGCGCACGGTGTCGGCGGGCGGCACGACGGCGTCGTCGACGATGTTGTCGGTCAGTTCCAGCAGGGTCCGGATGAACACCCGGTAGCTCTCGGTGCCTTCCGCGAGCCACGCCTCGCGGTCGGAGGCCGGCGGCAGGCGCTTGGGGAAGAACCCGCCCTTGGCGCCCACCGGCACGATGACGGCGTTCTTGACCTGCTGGGCTTTCACCAGCCCCAGGATCTCGGTCCGAAAGTCCTCCGGCCGGTCGGACCAGCGCAGGCCGCCGCGCGCCACGTATCCGTAGCGCAGGTGCACGCCCTCCAGGCGCGGGGCGTAGACGAAGATCTCGAAGAACGGGCGCGGCAGGGGCATGCCGTTCACCCGGGCGCAGGCGAACTTGAAGGCGATGGTCTCGCGCAACCCGCCATCGTCGCGGCGTTGGAAGAAGTTCGTCCGCACGGCGGCTTCGACGAGGTTGACGAAGCGGCGCAGGATGCGGTCCTCGTCGAGGCTGGTGACGCCGGAGAGCGCCGTCTCGATCTCGGCGCGGATGGCGGCTTCGCGCGCCGCGTGGTCCGTCTCCGCCGGGTCGAAGCGGGCGTGGAACAGGGCGACGATGCGGCCGGCGATGGCCGGGTGCAGGCCGAGGGTGGCGGCGAGGTAGTCCTGCCCGTAGCGCACCCGGAGTTGGCGCAGGTAGCGCCCGAGGCCGCGCAGGAGGGCGACGTCGCGCCAGCCGAGGTCGGCCTCCAGCACGAGGCGATTGTAGGCGTCGGATTCCGCGTCGCCCGCCGCGATGGCGAGGAGCGCGGCCTCCAGGGGGGCTTCCAGCCGCGCCCGGTCGATGGGGGCGCCCGTGGCCCGCTCCAGAAGCATGTCGTGGAGCCAGACCTGGGCGGCGTCCGGCCCGTCCCCGGCGCGGACGCGGTAGGTCCGCTCGTTGATCACCCGGAAGCCGAGGTTCTCCAGGGCCGGCACCCGATCCGACAGGGAGACCGATGCGCCCCGCGAGAACACCTTGAGGCGGATCTGGTGGGACGGGTCGGTGTCGCGCCGGCCGATATCGACGGCGCGGGGACGCGCCTCGCTCAACGATTCGAGGATGGCGATGTCGCCGATGGCGACGGCGGGGGCGAAGCTTTCGCGGTAGGCGGCCGAGAACGCGTCCGCGTAACGGGCCGCGAGCGCGCGCGCCCTCCGCCCGGGCATGGCCTCGGCGAGGGCCAGGCGCAGGTCGTCGCCCCAGGTTCGCACCAGGGCGCCGATCCCTGCCTCCAGGGCGGCGGGGTCGCGCTGGGCGGTGGCATCCTCGGGCAGGCCGATGATGTAGTGGGTCCGGGCGAGCGGGCCTTCGGGGAAGTCCGGATAGGCCGCCGAGAGCCGGCCGCCGTATTCCTGGGCGAGATAGGCGCCGACGCGGTGGCGAACCTGCGAATCGTAGCGGTCCTTCGGCACGTAGACGAGGAGCGAGACGAAGCGGCCGAAGCGGTCGGGCCTGGAGAGGACGCGGATGCGCGGCCCTTCCGCGAGGCTGCCGATGGCCACGGTGAAGCGGGACAGCCGGTCGATGTCGATCTGAAACAGGTCGTCGCGGGGATAGGTCTCCAGCACGTTGAGCAGGCTGCGCCCGGCATGGCTCGTCGGGTCGAGGCCGGCGCGGGCGATGACGGCCGCGACCTTCTCGCGGAGGTAGGGGACCTCGCGCGCCGGGGCCGTATAGGCCGCCGCCGTGAACAGGCCGACGAGGCGGACCTCACCCGAAAGGGTGCCGTCCTCGGCGAACCGCTTGATCCCGATATAGTCGAGATGCGCGGCCCGGTGGACCCGCGACTTCAGGCTCGCCTTGGTCACGAGGAGTGCCTGGGGCTGTTCGAGGAAGGCGCGGATCTCGGGCGTGTCGTCGGCGGGCGTCCGTCCGCGCCGCAGGACCTCGACGGCCGGGTCGCGCAGGACGCCGCGACCGGTTCCGGGCATCACCGCATGGCGGCCGCCGGAGAGATCGTACTCCCGCAGTCCCAGGACGGTAAAATGGCCGTCGCGCAGCCATTCGAGGAAGGCGTGCGCTTCCCGGACCTCGGCCTCGGGCAGGGATGTCCGTCCCGTCGCGTAATCCCGCGCCAGGGCGGCGAGGCGCGCCAGCATGGCGCCCCCATCGTCCGTGGCGCGGGCGACATCGCGGAACATCTGCACGAGACCGGTCTCGACGCGGTCGCGGGCCTCGCCCGCATCGAGGCGGTCGAGGTGCAGATGGATGAAGCTCTCGCGCGTGAAGGCGCCCCCTTGGGCATCGGCCGTGGTCTCGCCGACCACCCGCACGAGGGCGCCGTCGGCGTCGCGCTCCACGCCGAGGATCGGGTGGGCGACGAGGTGCGGGGTCAAGCCCTGCTCGGCGAGTTCGGCCAGGGTCGAATCGAGGAGGAACGGCCGGTTGTCGTTGACCACCTCGACCACGGTGAGTTCGCGCGGCCGGCCGTCGCGGTCCACGGTGAGATCGGACAGGCGCAGGTCCGACGGGGCGCCGGGCCTGCGCGGCGTCGCCAGGTGCTGGCGAGCGGCCAGCGCGAGATCGGCCAGGGCGTCGGGCGTGTAGGGCGCCAGATCCTCCGGCGAGGCACGCCCGAACAGGTCGCGCACGAAGCCCCCCGGGCCGTCGCGCCGATCCACAACGGCGGCGGCCGCCGCGAGGAGGTCGTCGCGGATCGAGCGTGCCTGGGCACTGGCCGGGGCGGTGGCTGCTTGGCTGCCCATGATCGTCGATCCTTTCGCACGCTCAGACCCCCCTCGCGGGTCCGCGTGGCGGGCGGATCCGCGTTGAGGCTGCGGTGAACCGGGCCGGTCCCGGCCGGCGGCGGCGGATGATGCGCAGGGTCGGGGGGCGGTATCAATCGGGCCCGGTGGGCGCCCGCGTGACGTCGGGGCCGCGGTGTCAGCCCGGACGCCGGACGGGGCGGCTCACGAAGCGCGAGCCCGCGACGAGGAAGCGCCACGGCGTCTCGACGGCGCGGGTGAGGCCGATCCGGCCGCAGGCGACGACGGCGCCGCCCGGCGCGCCGGAGGTCAGATGGAACGGCGCACGGTCGAGTGGGACGCCGTCCTGCGCGTCCGTCACGCCGAGGGCCTGGCACAGGCGGCCCGGTCCGGCACAGAGCCGGCGCGGATCGTCGAGGCCGCGCCGCGCCGCCATCCGGGCCGGTTCGTGCGACGGCTCGAGGGCGCGCAGGAGCACGGCGCTGCCCGGCTCGCAGACGAGGTTGAGGCACCAGTGCAGGCCGTAGGAGCGGTAGACGTAGGCGTGGCCGGCCGGGCCGAACATGCTGGCGTTGCGCCGGGTTGGGCCGGCGAAGCTGTGGGAGGCCGGATCCGTCCGGTCGTAGGCCTCGGTCTCGACGATGGGACCGCCGACGCCGTCGACCAGCAGGGTGCAGCCGACGAGGTCCCGGGCGACCAGCGCCGCCGGGCGGGCGAAGAAGGCCGCCGGCAGCGCGGGGCCGGTCACGGAGCCGGGGTGCCCTTCGCCGCGTCGCGGGCGCGGGCGAAGTCCTCCGGTCCGAGGTGGAGGGCGACGCGGATCGCCGCCTCGACGAAGGCCGGGGTGGTGAGGCCGGCGGCCTTGGCGGCGCGGGCGATCTCCGGGCCGAGGGCGAGGTCGACGGGAACCTGCGTCGTGCGGGGTGCTGCGGCGAGGCCGGCCGCGAGGGCCGCCGTCCCCTTGAGGCGGGCGGGGGCGCTCGGCGCCGGTGCGGCCGAGCCCGTCTCCGGGGCGGCCGGGACCGCGACGGGGAGGGCTGCGGCGGGATTCGCCAGGGCTTCGCGGCGCCCCTGGGCGGCGAGGCGGTCGGCCCGCTCGTTGCCGATCTCGCCCGTATGGCCGCGCACCCAGGTCCAGCGCACGTCGCGCTTGGCCGCCAGGGTGTCGAGGGTCTGCATGAGGTCGACGTTCTTGACCGGGCCGGTGCTCGTGCGCCAGCCCTTGGCCTTCCAGCCCTTCATCCATTCGGTCACCGACTTGATGACGTACTGGCTGTCGCAGCGCATCTCGATGGCGGCGCCCTCGGGGAAGTGGGCGAGCGCGCTGATGGCGGCGGTGAGTTCCATGCGGTTGTTGGTGGTGGAGCGCTCGCCGCCGCAGAGCTCGATGGTGCCGGTCTCGGCCCGGATCACGACCCCCCAGCCGCCGGGGCCGGGATTGGGGTCGCATCCGCCGTCGGCGTAGACGATGGTTCGCATGGGGGGCGCACTCGGATCCGTGGGGGCAGACGGGATTGGGGCGCCGCCCATAGCACGGCCCGCCCCCGCTCCGGCACCCCCGGCCGGACGTTCGCTCAGCGCGGGTTCTGCCAGGTGGTGGCGGGCTGGCGCGGGGCCGGCACGGAGCCCGTCGCCGCCGGAGCCGGCCGGCGGGTCTCGGCGTCGCGCTCGGCCACGGTGACGGAGCGGGCCCGGGCGGGGGCCGCCTGACGCCGTGTGCGCGCGGCCTTGGCCCGGCGGGCGCGGCGGGGCCGGGCCCGCTCGGAATTGGAGCCGACGACACCGCCCACCACCGCGCCCACCACGGCACCGATGGGGCCGCCCACCACGGCGCCGGCCACCGCCCCCGTGCCGACGCCCATCACGGTGTTGCTGGCGGCCTGGACGGTCGCCGGCAGCGCCAGCAGACCGAGGAGCATCGCGCTCAAGGCAAGTTTCTTCATCGCTCGGACCTCTCGGTGGAATCGACCGGCGTCCGCCCGGGGTAAGGGCGAGGCGGCGCGAAGAGGGCGCGTCGCCGGACGGTCCCGATGCGGGGCATCGGCTTCGAAGGGCCCGTGTGGCGCCCCACCGTGACCAAATCGGGGCCGGATTCCCATCGAGGCCAAACCCGAACCGGGCCGAGCCTCGATCGGACACGCGTCCGTCGCCGTCCGCTCAGTCGCCCATGCGCTGGAAGACGCAGGTGCCCAGGCCGGTATCGCGAAAGCCGGCCGGGCAATCCCGCACGCAGGCGCCGGCCGCGAACTTGAGCGGCGGCGGGCACCGGTCGGCGAAGCCGCCCTCCCGCCGCGCGGGCGGCGCCGATTCCCGGGGCGCGCCCAGCGCGGGCGGGCCGGCCGGCAACGCCACCGTCTGGGCCAGGAGGACCGCGAGGGCGAGGCGGCCCGTCGTCGGGCGCCCGACGCCCGGGCCGGAGCCCTCGGGTCTCACCCGGCCCATGGCCCCTCAGGCCGCGCAGTCGAGGAAGCCGGCGCGGATCGCCTCCGGGTCGAGCTTGCGCCCGATGAACACCACCCGCGACACGCGGGCCTCGCCGTCCTTCCACGGGCCCTGGAGGTCGCCGTCGAGGATCTGGTGGACGCCCTGGAACACGAAGCGCTGGGGCTCCTCCGGAAAGGCGACGATGCCCTTGCAGCGCAGGATGTCCGGCCCCTGGATCTGGGTCAGGGTCGAGATCCACGGCATGAACTTTTCCGGATCCACCGGGCCGTCGATCTTCGCCGACACGGACTGCATCTCGTCGTCGTGGTGGTGATGGTGGCCCTCCTCCAGGAAGTCGGGCTCGATGTCGAGGATGCGCGAGAGGTCGAAGGCGTTGCGGTCGAGCACCTGGTCGAGGGCGACGTCGCAGCGGCTGGTGCGGTGGACCTTGGCATAGGGGTTGATCGACCGGATCAGGCCCTCGACGCGGTCGAGATCGGCCGGCTCCACGAGGTCGGCCTTGTTGAGCAGGATCACGTCCGCGAAGGCGATCTGGTTCTTGGCCTCGGGGGCGTCCTTGAGGCGGTCGGCGAGCCATTTCGCGTCGGCCACCGTCACCACGGCGTCGAGGCGGGCGGCCCCGCCGACATCCTCGTCGATGAAGAAGGTCTGGGCCACGGGGGCGGGGTCGGCGAGGCCGGTGGTCTCGACGATGATCGCGTCGAACTTGCCGCGCCGCTTCACCAGCCCGTCCATGATGCGGATGAGGTCGCCGCGCACGGTGCAGCAGACGCAGCCGTTGTTCATCTCGAACACTTCCTCGTCGGCGCCGATGACGAGGTCGTTGTCGATGCCGATCTCGCCGAACTCGTTGACGATCACGGCGTAGCGCTTGCCGTGGTTCTCCGTGAGGATCCGGTTGAGGAGCGTGGTCTTGCCGGCGCCGAGATAGCCCGTGAGCACGGTCACGGGGATTTTTTGGGTGGCGGTGTTCGGGCTTTCGGAGTTCGGGCTTTCGGACATGGCGGCTCTTTTCGAGTTTCCGGGCGAACGCGGCCGGGGATGCTGGTGTCATATTGTATCATCGCCCTGGGATGGAAGGCCGCTCCCGCGTCTGCCTGCGCGTGACCCGCGCCGTGCCGCCCCCCTCGCCGCGCAGGGGGGCATCTCCGCCGTGTGAACCGCGTAGCCCGGAGGAGGGACCCGCGCCGTCGGCGCGGTGCGTGATGCGGCGCGCCGGGGGCCATCGCGATCACCGGCAGGGGGCGGATCAGGGCCGGATCGGGGCCGGTCGCCGGGCTGGGCAGGCCGACGACGGGCGCCGAGGTTTCGATGCCCGCGTGCGCGTCCGGGATCACGACATCGACCGCGCACGGACCCGCCCGTCGGACCCCGACCACGAGAACCGCATGGGCCTCGGCGGACGATCCCTGGACAATTTTGAGTTGTGGCGTCGGGCGACGACGATTTTTGGGGTCGCCGAAGGATGTGCATCTATCCCATCGGAGTCATCTCGATTTATCCGAGGTCGGTTTCCGAGGGGGCGATCCTAAAAGGTGCCGTCGAAAACTAAGAAATGATATTTTTTGACAGAAATAGTTCGAAATGCTTGCGATGGTTCTGTCTTAATTGGCACGATCGCATCGCTATACGAAGAAAGAGGCGAATTAAAATACGATTTTACGACAATCTGACGGCATAAACGAAACTAAGCTGGTCAATGTCCAATAATTTAAAGAATTTTTAACCAACAGTCAATAATGCTTCCGCAATGCGCAACACATCCAATCTCGTCAGATTCGCCATCATCGTGGGAGCCACGATGTATAGGGCGCCCTCCGCTTCCGCCGCTGATTTGGCAGGGTACCCTGCCAAGCCGAGCGAATACGTTCGGGTCTGCTCGACTTACGGCGCGGGCTTCTTCTATATCCCCGGCACGGATACGTGCCTGCGCTTGTCGGGTCGCGCCCGGGCCGAACTCGGCTATCAGCAGAACTTCGTCCGCAGCAACTCGCAGGGCGATCTGAGCATGTATCGGGGGCTGTTGCGCATCAACATCGATGCCCGCACCCAGACGGGCTACGGCACCCTGCGGGCGTTCGTCAGGGCGGAGGCCTCGAGTCGCACCGGCAACTTCATGTGGTCGGGCACCCTGCAGCGGATCGGCAAGGCGTTCTCCGCGACGGGGCAGGACCAGTTGAACCGGGTCCAGCAGCATTTCGACGCGGACAAGGCCTTCGTCCAGTTCGCCGGGCTGACGGCGGGCCGGGCGTCGTCCTTCTTCGACTTCTACGCCCACGACTTGGAAATGATCGGCGTCTCGCACGGCTCGGACGTCTCGTCGACGAACCTCCTCGCCTACACGGCCACCCTCGGCACGGGCTTCTCGGCCACGGCGTCCCTCGAGGATCCGAACTACCGCAAGACCGGCATCTACGCCGCGGCGGCGGGCGGCACCCCCCTGACCGGCTTGGGGGCGATCACCGCGCCGAGCCCGGTGTTCCTCGGCTTTGCCGCCGACGGCACGCCGACCGGGATCGGTTTCGTGGACGTCGCCGAGCGCACCCGCATGCCGGATTTCGTCGGGTCCGTGCGGTACGACGGTGCCTGGGGCTCCGCCCAGCTCTCGGCGGCGATCAAGGATGCCAACACCGGCAATTTCGTGCCGGGCGCCTATGTCGGCACGAGCAACGGCGTTGCCCTGAGCGCCGCCAATGCCGTCGCCTTCCCGCGCCCCGCCACCGAATTGGGGTGGGCGATCCAGGGCGGCGTGAAAATCAACCTGCCGATGATCGCCGCGGGCGACCTGCTCTATCTCCAGGCCGCCTATGCCCAGGGCGGCACGCAATACACGGGCGTGCAGTTCTTCTCCGCAGCCTATCTCACCGCAACCCGACCGTTCCAGGGCGCGTCCTTCGCCCAGTACTTGCCGGACGCGACCCTCAATCCGCTGACCGGCAAGCTCGAACTCGTCGATACCTTCTCGGCGGTCGCGTCCTACCTCCATTACTGGTCGCCGGAATGGCGCACGGCGGTCTTCGCCTCCTACGCGGCGATCAATTTCGCCCCTGGCGCCCGCGCGGCACAGGGCCTCGCCAGCGTCGTCGGCGGGACCAGCATCGGCGGGGCACCCAGCGGCGCGCCGAGTGCCGTCGGCTATCCGTTCAGCGAGGCTCTGCGCGACAGCCATCAGTACTATGCCGGCGGCAACCTCATCTGGTCGCCGGTGCGCGACCTCGATATCGGCTTGGAGGGCATCTATTCTTCGACCGTTCTCAACAACGGCCGCGTGATCGACCAGAACAAGAGCACGGGCGCCGTCGTCGCCAGCGTCAGTCCGACGGGCGTGCCCCTGACCGCTTCCGGTGCCCCGATCCGCACCACGAACGCGACGGACACCTACCAAGTCCGCATGCGGGTCCAGCGTGACTTTTGAGACCTCGCCCTGTCCGTTTCCATTTGCCGAAGAGCTCGGACATCGTCCGATTGTCTTCCGATCTCGAGCATAGGAAAGACGATATTGGGTATCGTCGGCGATGCTTGAAGGTCTGATCCGCCCTCACGCGATGGCCGGCACGGAGCGGTTCCCGAACCCGGACCGGCATCCAAGACCGGTGGCTTGGCGAGGCACGTCTGGTCCGGTCGGTGCGCGGAAGGCCGAGCCGCGCGCGTCGGATCGACCGCGGCGAGCGATGACCTGAAACGCGGCGCCGAACCCGGCTTCCGCATGGTCCTCACCCGGGCGACCCTTTCGAGGATCCCGCCGTGCCGCTCGAGGCGATCCTCGAAACCGAGCTTTACATAGTCCCCCCCCCTCTACTCGAGCAGAAGGGGTGCGAAAAACAAAGATACTTATTATTCATCCATCATGGATTACTACGCATCGACCTATGACGATGCCCGTGTCGACGAAGATCGCTCCCCCGGAGGACGAATATGCTGACCATCAGAACCCAGATGATACTGGTCATATCGATGATTGGTTTGGCCCTTGTCGCGACTTTGTCTTACATGCTGATGGGTAGCTACGCCAAACTCGATGTTTCGCGCGAGGTTCACCGACGTGTGATCCTCGACAAGGCTCTGTTCGAGACGCTCGTCGCGTTCCGCGGCGAACGCGGCGACAGCCTCACGGTCATGCTTCTTCCGCAGGAGAAGGCGTCCGCGGGCCTCGCGAGCGCGACCGCGTCCCGTGCCAAGGTGGACGAGGGTCTGTCCGAGGCCCGAACCTTTGCCGCCCAAGGCGTGTCGCCGGAGATGGAGCGCCGCTTCCTCCAGATCGGGAAGGCCGCCGACACCCTTCGTCAGCTTCGGAGCCGAATGGACACCGAGATCCAGAAGCCCGTCCCGGCCCGGGAGCGGGGACTCGCGGACGAGTTCCGAACCTTCGGGAGCCAGCTGCTGACGCAACTGGAAGACGCCTCGCGCGCCATCGAGCAAGAGGTCCAGATGCTGGATGGAACGATGGCCAGCCTGATTCAGATTCGCTCGCAGGCTTGGGCCACGCGCTCGTTCGGCGGAACGATCGCCGTCACCATGAACACGCCGATCGCGGAGGGGCGTCCGTTCACGGGTGAGGAACTCTCCAACATCGCGGTTTCCGCGGGGAAGGCCGCGTTCGCCTGGTCGCTCGTGCGCGAGACCGCCGACGCGCCGGGGATTTCGCCGTCGCTGAAAGAGCTGGTCCTCAAGGGCGAGGCCGCTTACTTCTCCGGTCCGATCGCGGATCTCAGGGCGCGTCTCGTCGCGCGGGGGACCGGGCTGCCCCCCGATCTCGGGATCGACGAATGGCGCTCGGCGATCACGCCCGCCCTCAACACCCTTGTGGCGGCGGCCCTGGGGGCCATGGAAAACCTTCAGGTCATCGCCGAGGCGAACGCGGCCAGCGCCGCGCGCGAGACCACCGTGTACGCGCTGGTTCTGGGCGCGGGCCTGATCATAACGGTGATCGGTCTCGTGATCATTCTGGCGCGGGTGATCGCGCCGATCCGATCCCTCACCCGGGTCATGCAGCATCTGGCGAACGGCGACATCACGGTCGCGATACCGGGGGTCGAGCGCCGCGACGAAATCGGAACGATGGCGGCCACCGTCCAGGTGTTCAAGAACAACCTCATCCAGATGCGCACCCTCGAAGGCGAGACGGCTGCCGCGCGTGCGTCCGCCGAGGAGCAGCGCAAGGCCGGGATGCGCGAGATGGCCGACACCTTCGAGAGCGCCGTCGGGGGGATCGTCGGCATGGTGTCGGCCTCGGCGACGGAGCTTCAGGCGACCGCCCAGAGCATGACGGCGACCGCCACGCAGACGGCCGTCCAATCCCGCACCGTCGCGGCCGCCGCCGAGGAAGCGTCGATCAACGTCAACACCGTGGCTTCCGCCGCGGAGGAACTCGGCATTTCCGTGCAGGAGATCTCGCGTCAGGTGATCGATTCGAGCAATCTGGCGCGCAGTGCGGTCTCGGAGGCGGACAAGACCGCAACCCTGGTCCAGACCCTGTCCCAGGCGGCCGCCCAGGTCGGCGACGTCGTCAGCCTGATCTCGAACATCGCCGGGCAGACCAATCTCCTCGCTCTCAACGCGACCATCGAAGCGGCACGCGCGGGCGAAGTCGGCCGGGGCTTCGCCGTCGTCGCTGCGGAGGTCAAGGAACTCGCCAACCAGACGGCCCGCGCCACGGACGACATCTCGACTCAGATCGCGCAGATACAGAACGCGACCGATCAGGCGGTGTCGGCGATCTCCGGCATCACCACCCGCATCCGTGAGATCGACGACGTCTCCTCGACCATCGCCGCCGCGATCGAAGAGCAGGGCGCCGCGACGCAGGAGATCGCCCGCAACGTGGCACAGGCCTCGACGGGGACGACGGAGGTGACGAGCAACATGATCGGCGTGGCTCGCGTCTCCGAAGATACCGGGGCCGCCGCGAATCAGGTCCTGTCCTCCGCCGCCGAGCTGTCGCACCAATCGGAATACCTCGCGGCCGAAGTCACCCGCTTCCTGGCGAATGTTCGGGCCGCCTGAGGCTCGCGGACGAAATCCTCGGGCGGCTCCGGTTCGCGCCGGGCCGCTCGAGGAGACTTGACCGACGTGCCCGCCGGCGCGGCCGCTCCCCCACGCGGCGCCTGGTCCGCCCGCCCTCCGACCCCGGCGAGACGGCTTTCCGGACGCCGAGCGGACCGTCGCGGGCGTGGCGCGCGGAGATCGCCGTGAATCGGTTCGCGGGATCGGCCTGTATGGAAGATCGGCAGCACCATGCTGCGCATGTCCTGCTGCCGATCGCGACGGTCGACTAAGGCTGATACGGCAATGAAGACTGGTGCAGTATGATCCGCACTCTTCCGTCATCGCACTGCTTGAATACGAAGCTCTTGTTGACGAAGATATGGCTGTCGTCGCTGCCTATGAAGTGGACGTTGCACTGAACGATGGCGAGCACGTCGTGCACGATATATTCCAGCTTGCTATACCAGACTTTCACCCACGGCTTGAGCTTGAAGCCTTTGTCGTCCGGAAAATTTTCGTCCTGGCCGACGAAATAAGACAGGGCCCCCTGTTTGGTGGGGCGAAACGTCTGGGCGCCGTAAGTCAGGGTGGGTTTGAAAAGGACCTTGCCGTTGTCGTAATCGTAGTGATCGCTGAGAATCTTCGTCGCGAAAGCTCTGACATCGCCGCCGTCTGCATGGACTTTGCCGACCGCGACAACGTTGTCGCACCAAGTCTGCAGCGCATCGTGCACCATGTCTTCGGTAAACATCTCTTCCGCTTCCTCCCGAATCGGTCCGGTATGATCGTCCGGCATCGGTGTCGACACCTCGCCGACCATGCTCAAGACGAAGGGCGGGGAAAATACGATCCCGTCTTGGCTTTGTCAAAAGTAATGTAAGATCCGTTTCGGAAGATCCAGATCGGGCGTTGCGTCAACAATAACGATATCGACGAGGCAAATTCATTTTGATCGATCTCGGCGGATTAAATCCGTGCGCTGCCTGAGGGCGGGGAGGCTCGTCTGTGCCCGATGCCGGCTCGATCCGCCCCACCATGCGCGGCCCGCGTCGCGGGATGACCGGGCGGGGGACGCATGGAGCGGAACGAGGCGGTGCGAGCCCGAGGGATATGAACGTCGCGCCGCGGCCGATGACCGTGCCACGGCGGTCGCCGGTTAGGTCTTGTCGTACCTCGACTGTCCGCTCACGGAAGTTCGGCGATCGGGAATAGACCGGAGGGTATCCGCCCGGGTCGGACGCTTCGCGGGGATGGCCGCCCGTCAGGTTCGCGCCATCGGGCCCACGCGGGGCGGCCGCAGGGCGTCGCACAGGGCGCCGAGGGTCTCCCGGAATCCCGTCGTGCCGGCGAGCATGCGTTCGAGGAGAAGCGCGCCTTCCAGGGTCGCCACCACCAGCCGGGCCGAGGCGCCGGGGATCACGTCGGCCCGCACGGTCCCATCGGCGAGGCCGTCCGCCAGCACCCGCTCCAGCCAGGCGATGTGCTTGTCGAAGAACCGGACGATGTCGGCCCTGAGCGGTTCGGGCAGGGCGTCGCGTTCCACCGCCAGCACGGCGCAGAGGCAGCCGAGATCGTCCGCGACGCCGCCGAGATAGAGCCGGCCGTAGGCTTCGATCCGCGCCACCCCGTCGCCCGCCTCCGCCCGGATGGCGTCCAGGGCCGCGTCGTAGCGGGCATCGTAGGCGGCGACGAGAGCCAGCGCGAGATCGGCCTTCGTCGGGAAGTGGTGGTGGATGCTCGCCTTGCGGATGCCCACCAGGGCGGCGAGGTCGGCGTAGCTGAAGCCGGAATAGCCCCGGCCCCGCACCAGGGTCTCGGCCTGCAGGAGCAGTTCCGCGCGGGTGTCTCGCATGGGGGAGCGGGTCCGAGGGACGTGGTCGCGAAAATGTGCCGTTGACGGCGGGAGAAATCTACCTACTAAATGGTAGGCAAGAAAACAAGCGGAGGACGTCCGGTATGGTGGCCCATGATGGCCTCTGGCCGCGCGGCGGGCATCGGCTCCGGCCGACCCGGCGGGCGGCCCTGTTCGGTGGCCTGTGCCTGTGCTGCCTGCCCACCCTCGGGCGCTCGGCGGAGGACTTCGCCATGGACGAGGTCGGCCCCGGCATCTTCGTCCGGCGCGGGCCCGACGCCGAGGCGACGGCCGACAATGCCGACGCCATCGCCAATATCGGCTTCGTCGTCGGCGAGCGCTCGGTGCTCGTCACCGAATCCGGCGGGAGTCTGGCCGATGGGCAGTGGCTGCGCGGCCAGATTCGGGCCCGCACGGACAAGCCCATCAGCCACGTGGTGCTCACCCACGTCCACCCGGACCATTGCTTCGGGGCCGAGGCGTTCGAGGCGGACAAGCCGGTGTTCGTCGGCCACCACGCCCTGCGCGCGGCGCTCGACGCGCGCGGCGAATACTACCGCACCCGTCTCGTCGAGATCCTGGGGCCCGAGAAGGCCGGCCGGGTGGTGTATCCGACCCTGGCGGTGACGGACGGAGCCGAGGTCGATCTCGGCGGGCGTCGCCTGACCTTCCACGCCCACGGGCCGGCCCACACCAACTGCGACCTCTCCATGCGGGATTCGGCCTCCGGCCTCCTGTTTCCCGCCGACCTCCTGTTCGTCACCCGCATCCCGTCCCTCGACGGCAGCCTGATCGGCTGGCTGAAGGAGGCGGAGGTGCTGAAAGCCATGGGGGCGACACGGGCCGTGCCGGGCCACGGCCCGACCGCGGTGGCGTTCGCCCCCGCCCTCGCCGACCTCACCCGCTACCTCGGAATCCTGCGCGACGAGACCCGCAAGGCGCTGGCCTCCGACATGCCCATCGAGAAGGCGGTCGCCACCATCGGCCGCTCCGAGGCCGGGAACTGGGCCCTGTTCGACCTCTACAACGGCCGCAACGTGACCCAGGCCTTCAAGGAACTCGAATGGGAGTGATCCCGCCCCATATGACCCCGAGAGGAGACACGCCATGAAGCCGTTCACCGCCGCCCTCGCCCTGTCGCTCGCCGCCGCGCTGTCGAGTCCCGCCCTGTTCGCCGGGGCGGCCCTGGCCGCCGGCGCCTCGGACACCGACGCCGAGCGCCTCGCCCGCTGGAACGAGATCCGCACCTCGATCTTCGGCGACAAGGCCGTGACGCCCACCGACACCCTGGTGAAGGTCGACGCGCCCGCCCGCGCGCTGGACGCCGCCCTGGTGCCCATCACCCTCACCATGCCGGAGGCCGACAAGGTCGCGGGCGTGTCCCTGGTGATCGACGACAACCCGTCGCCCTACGCCGCCAACATCACCTTCGGCCCCGCCGCCGACCCGGGCGAGATCAAGCTCCGGGTCCGGGTGAACAACTACACCAACGTCCACGCCGTGGTGCGGACGAAGGACGGCGCGCTGTTCGAGACGGCGAAGTTCGTGAAGGCGTCCGGCGGCTGCTCGGCCCCCATGGGCATGAGCGACGAGGAGGCGATGAAGGGCATGGGCGACATGCGGATGAAGTTCGCCGAAGCCGCCCCCGGCAAGTCCACGGAGGCGACCCTGATGATCCGCCATCCGAACTTCTCGGGCATGCAGATGAACCAGCTCACCCGCGACTACACCCCGGCGCGCTACATCCAGAAGGTCGTGGTCTCGCAAGGGGACCGCAACATCCTGACGCTCGACGGCGACATCTCCATCGCGTCGAACCCGGTGATCAACTTCGCGTTCCTGCCCGAGGGAACGGCGCCCGTGACGGTGGTGGCCTCGGACAACCAGAGCGGCCGCTGGGAGCACAGCTTCCCCGTGCCGGCTCCGAGCAACTGAGGGTGAGGTCCGGCATGATCCCGCTCGTTCGCCTCGCCGCCGCCACCCTCCTCGCCGCCGTGACCATGGCGGCGGCGCCCGCCGATTCGCCCGTCGACGTGCCCGAGCCCGAGGGGCTCCACACCGGCCCGCAGCAGGGCTACACGCCCCCCACCCTGAAGGGTGCCACGGTGCTCGACATCGACGGGCTCGACCGGGTGGTGGCGCAGGGCAAACCCGTCCTCGTCGACGTGGCGATGGCCGACCGCCGCCCCGCCGGCATGGCGCCCGACAAGCCGTGGCTCCCGGCCCACCGCAGCATCCCGGGCGCCGTCTGGATGCCGAGCGCCGGGGCCGCCCCCCTCGACCCCGCCCACGAGGCCGTGTTCCTCGCCCGTGTCGCGGAGCTGACGGGGGGCGACAAGGCGAAGGCCGTCGTCACCTTCTGCCGCCCCGATTGCTGGGGCAGCTGGAACGCCGGCAAGCGCCTCGTCCGGGCCGGCTACACCGCCGTGCACTGGTTCCCGACCGGCATCGAGGGCTGGCAGGAGCGGCACGAGACGGCGGTGGTGAAGGAGGACCCGGCCTGGGCCGGGCGGGCCTCCGCCGGGGCGCAGCGCTGAACCCTCCGGTCTCCGGTCCCGGCCGGGCCGCTCGCGCGACGGCGCCGGCTGGCGTATAGCCGAGGCCGGACGGACAGGAGACCGGATTGTACAAGGTCAAGGCACACGATCACCTCGGGCGGACCGCGACCTTCGCGTGCGGAACCGCCGACCAGGCCCTGGAAAAGACCTGGGAGCTGGCGCGGCGGGGCTTCAAGGAGATCCTCGTGATCGATCCCAAGGGCCAGGAATCGAGCGCCGCCGCGTTCGAGCGCGCGATGGATCTCGATTGAGGGGCTTTCCCCTCCACCCCGCCGTCACGGCACGCGCACGTTCGCGGTTGACACCGGCCGGGTTGTGGCGGAAGAAAGGCGCGCACACGGCGGCCCAAGTCTAGGGAGGGAACGCCCACGCAAGAATGCGGGACGGCGACGCCATCGCCTGTCACCGCAACGGGGGCGGCACGGTGCAGGACAAGTAACCCCACCGACGAAATCTTTCAGAGTCCGCGCTTTGTTTGCGCCGGGACGCGCGCTTTGCCGCGCGCGGGTGTATGAGGGTCCACCCAACGCGCGCGCCCGTTCGACGGGGGCGACGAGCCCGGTGGAGTCCGATGTCCCAAGTTGTCCAGTCGCGCCGCATCCGTGCCGTCGATCTCGCCAAGCGCAAGGCGGCGGGCGTCAAGATCATCGCGCTGACGGCCTACCATGCCCACACGGCCGGCATCCTCGATTCCCATTGCGACTTCATCCTCGTCGGCGATTCCCTCGGCATGGTGATGCACGGCATGGAATCGACCCTGCCGGTGACCCTGGAGATGATGATCGTCCAGGCGCAGGCCGTGATCCGCGGGACCTCGCGCGCCCTCGTGGTGGTGGACATGCCGTTCGGCTCCTACGAGGCGAGCCGCGAGCAGGCCTTCCTCAACGCCGCCCGCGTGCTGAAGGAGACGGGGGCGGGCGCCATCAAGATGGAGGGGGGCGCGAAGTTCGCCGACACCGTGGCCTTCCTCGTCGAGCGCGGCATTCCCGTCATGGGCCATATCGGCCTGACCCCGCAGTCGGTGAACACCATGGGGGGGTTCCGGGTGCAGGGCCGCGAGGCCGACGGCGAGGCGCGCCTCCTGGGCGACGCCCGCGCCATCAGCGAGGCCGGCGCCTTCGCCATCGTGCTGGAGGGCATCGTCGAGCCCGTGGCCCGGGCCATCGCCACGGCGCCCGGGATCACGGCGGCCACCATCGGCATCGGCGCCAGCACCGCCTGCGACGGGCAGATCCTCGTGCTCGAGGACATGCTGGGCCTCAGCGACCGCGTGCCGAAATTCGTCAAGCAGTTCGGCTCCCTGCGCGGTCAGATCGAGGGGGCGGTCGCGGCCTATGCCGAGGAGGTCCGCGCCGGGCGCTTCCCCGCCGACGAGCACACCTATCCGCCGGCGTGACCCCGGTGCGCGGCCGCACGCGACCCGGCGTCGGCCGGGCGTATGCCGCTTACCATTCATCAACCGTTCGGTGCCCAGATTCCACCCTGACGCACGATGCTTGAGAATCACGAAGGACACGACGTCATGAAGCGGACCCTCCTCGGCGTGGCCATGGCCGGCACGCTCCTCGTCACGATGACGCCCGGGGCGCAGGCCCGCGACGGCATCGGCCCCGGCGGCGCGGCGGCGCTCGGCGTGCTCGGCGGCCTCGCCATCGGGGGCGCCATCGCCTCCTCGCAGAACAACGGCTACTACCCCGGCCGCCCGGTCTACCGCGAGCCGCGGCCGGTCTATGTCGAGCCTCGCCCGGTCTATGTCGAGCCGCGACGGGTCTATGTTGAGGAACAGGTCTGCCACATGGAGCGACGCGGCTTCATCGACGCCTACGGCGACGAGCACATCCGCCGCGTCCGCGTCTGCGAATAGTTTCTTCCAAGACGGGCGAGGCCGGGTGCGAGCCCGGTCCCGCCGCGAACGGCTCGTGCGACAGCCGCGAAGGCGGGCTCCGGCAATCCCCGAAGGGGTTTGGGAGCTCGCCTTCGCGGCTGTCGTCCTGTGAGCGTCGCGTCAGGATAACGGTGAGAAGGGGCGGGGGCTTCGAGCCTCCGCCCCGCTCGCCTCACCAGCGGTAGCCGAGGCTGGCGACGATCCGGCGCTGGGTGCCGTAGAAGCACGAGGTCGCGTTCGAGCACGAGGCGACGAAGCGCTTGTCGCCGGCGTTCTGGATGTTGACCGCCGCGCGCCAGCCCTCGCGCTCGTAATGCACCGCCGCGTCGAAGGTGACGTATTCGGGCACCGTGAGGGTGTTGGCGACGTCGGCGTAGGAGCGCCCGACGTAGTTCACGCCGCCGCCGAAGCCGAAGCCCTTCCAGTCGCCGACCGGGATCGTGTAGTCGGCCCAGAGCGACGCGAAGGTCTCGGGAATGCCCACGGGCACCCGGCCGACTCCCTCGCCCGTGCCCTCGATCGTGCGCAGGCCGTAGACGGTGTAGGACGCGATGAGGTTGAGGCCCTCGGCGAGGCTGGTCGTGGCCGAAGCCTCGAAGCCCTGCGAGCGGACCTTGCCGAGCTGGACGTTCTGGAAGGCGAAGTTCGGATCGGGCGTCAGCACGTTGGCGCGCACGAGGTCGAAGGCCGCCACCGTGAAGAAGGTGTTCCAGCCCAGCGGCTGGAACTTGGCGCCGACCTCGATCTGCTCGCCCCTGTCGGCCTTGAACGGGCGGTTGGCCGCGTCGACGCCCGGCGTCGGGTTGAACGAGGTGCCGTAGGTGACGTAGGGCGCCAGGCCGTTGTCGAAGTTGTAGATCAGCCCCAGGCGCCCGGTGAAGGCGCTCTCGTTCTGGGTCGTTGAATTGCCCGGCGCCAGCTTGTCCTGGAGGTCGCTGGTCACGAAGTCCTGGCGGCCGCCGATGAGGAAGGTGAGGCGCTCGGTCAGCGCCACCTGATCCTGGGCGTAGAGGCCGACCTGCTGGAGCTGCTGGTCGATGACGCGGTAGGGCAGGGGGCGCGCGCTGGCCTGGAAGTAGCGCGGCGACAGGATGTTCAGGGAGGCGACCGGGAAGGTGGTGCCCTGGTTGTCCGACAGGCTGTAGCGCTTGTAGTCGACGCCCATGAGCAGGGTATGGCCGAAGGTTCCGTCGTGGAACCGGGCCTGCGCCTGGTTGTCGACGGTGAACAGGCCGGCGCGGGGCGTGGTCAGGAAGCCGTAGCGGGCGAGTTCGGTCTGGGCGGTGTCGGCGTAGCCGTTGCCGACGTAGCGCTGGTCGCGCACCTCGGTGAACGAGAAGCGGAAGTTCTGGCGGACCGTCCAGACGTCGTCGACATGGTGCTCGAACTCGTAGCCGAGGTTCGCCTGGTTGCGGGTGTAGCCGTCGATGAGCGGATCGCTGGCGTTAAGGGTGCGGGCGATGCGCAGGCCGGACGCGTTGGGGCGCACGGTGCCGAGATAGGGCAGGAACTGGCCGGCGCCCCCGGTCTCGTCGCGCTGGAAGCTCGTGAGCACCGTGAAGGTGGTGGCTCCGTCCGGCTTATAGGTGAAGGAGGGCGCGATGTAGTAGCGGTCCTCCGGCGCGAACCGGACCTGGGCGTCGCTATTCTGCAGCTTGCCCGTCAGGCGGTAGAACCAATGGCCGGAGCTGTCGGCCGGGCCGCCGAGGTCGAAGGCGGCGTAGCGCTGGTTGAACGAGCCGCCGCCGAGTTCGACGTAGCGGAACGGCTCCGCCGTGGGGCGCTTCGACACGATGTTGACGAGGCCGCCGACCGGCGAGCCGCCGAACAGGGTGGCGGCCGGCCCGCGCAGGACCTCGATGCGCTCGGCGCCGAACGGATCGATGCGGAAGTTCGCGAACGCGGTCTGGAACAGCTGCAACCCGTCGCGGAACAGGCCCGTCTCGGTGGCCGAGAAGCCCCGGATGAGGAACCAGTCGAGGCGCGTGTCGGGGCCGAACTGGTTGGCGTAGATGCCCGGCGTGTAGCGCACGGCCTCCGAGATCGTCTGGGA